>Ga0206958_1250_pt1 | contig 13191 bp, 12 predicted proteins | sample Alteio_BWOrgHeat_33_FD_152968 | JGI IMG/M metagenome (GOLD analysis project Ga0206958, IMG submission 152968) | Enriched cells from forest soil in Barre Woods Harvard Forest LTER site, Petersham, Massachusetts, United States -... | ecosystem: Environmental > Terrestrial > Soil > Temperate forest >... | reverse complement strand
CACTCCACAAGGCGCTTTGGTCGTGACCAACGGCAATGTGGGCATCGGCACCTGGGCACCGACTAATCAATTCCAAATTAATTCGACCGGCTCTTTTGTCGCCCTTGCTGAAATCGGCAATAATGTTTGGAGTAACGGCTGCTTTGCCAACGGCGTTACTGCGAGCGATGCTTGCAGTCACGGGCAGTATTATGTCTTAAATAATCTTGCAGCCAGAACAGCTTTTCAAATTGGATCAACTGTTACTCAAACGAACAATTATTTCTCTGTCACTTCAAATGGGGGCACCGAGGGAAATATATTTAATATCAATTCTGCCGGCAATGTAGGCATTGGTTCCTTAACGCCCGGACAAAAACTCGATGTCCAAGGCACAGTGCGGGCCATCGGCTTTGCCATGAGCGGATCGGCGCCGGCCAGTGGTTATGTGTTGACCTCTGTCGACAGTGCTGGTAATGCTACCTGGACCTCTCCGACGACAGGGATTGCAGGCTGGTCCCAGAGCGGCACCAACGAATATCTCACGACCGGAAGCAACAACGTCGGCATCGGCACCTCAACACCACAAGGCGGTTTTGTCGTCACCAACGGCAACGTCGGCATCGGCACCTGGGCACCCAATGTTAACTTAGCTGTCAACGGCAATACGGTTATTGGAAATTCCCCTGGATATTTTGATAGTAATGCGATTTCGATTAATTCGAATGGATTGCTTGTCCAGGGACAGGTTGGTATTGGAACATTCCATCCCACTTCCAGCGAAAATTTATTTGATTATGGAACGTTGCGTGTATCCAATGCGGCCAACTCATCGACCATGGCTTCTTTTGGTGGGAATGGTGATTTCGCCATTGATGCGTCTGGTTTCGCAGAAGGACGGTTTGTGGTAAAAGCAAGTGGCAATATCGGTGTTGGCACCAGTACTCCCCAAGGATCTTTTGTTGTGACCAACGGCAACGTGGGTATCGGCACCTGGGCGCCGAGTGGAGCATTGGAAATTGAAGGTGGCGGCAACGTAGGTATCGGCACGACAGCCAATGTTGCTCCCTATTATTTCTTCTATAATTCACCGGCTAATCAAACTCTTCTTGATCAAGCCCACGCTGCTTATGTTTTTCAGCAAAGTGGTAATGCGTTGGTTATGGGTAATTTTACGGGCGGATATGAAGCAATTCAAGGGCTTTCAGCTGGCCAGCCAAGTTATTTATTAATCAATCCTAAAGGCAACTCTGGTGTAGGGATCGGTACCTTCGGCACAGGAAGTCCTATTGGTATAAAATTCAGCAGTCAAGGAGTAGGTATTGGCGCCACGTGGTGGACGGTGAACCCTGCCACTTATGGGTTTTTGAACGGGCTGGTGGTTAAGGGTAATGTCGGCATCGGCACCTTTGATGCCACATCCGCGCTACTTTCCATTGGTTCAGCCGGCCAAACCATATTTAATGCCAATGGTAATTTGGGCATAGGTTCTACCAACCCCGGCGCCCAAATTGACGTTCAAGGCACGATACGCGCCGTGGGCTTCGCCATGAGCGGTTCAGCGCCGGCTAATGGGTATGTGTTGACCGCGGTCGATAGTCTGGGTAACGCGACCTGGACGTCACCAACAACCGGTGTGGCAGGCTGGTCGCAGAGCGGCACCAATGAATATCTCACAACAGGCACCAACAATGTCGGCATCGGCACAAGCACGCCACAAGGCGGTCTCGTCGTCACCAACGGTAACGTCGGCATTGGCACTTGGGCGCCGGGTGGGGCCTTATCAGTGATGAATGGTAATGTAGGAATTGGCATTAATAATCCGGGTAGTCCTCTTGATGTTCGTGCTGGTGTTGCTCCTATTTCATGGGGAAATTCTTCATTGGCATGGGGCAGTTTAAGCTATGCAGGCGGAATAGGAACAGATGCAGGAGATGCTATTTTAAAAGCTGCTTCGACTTATGGGATTTTATTCCAAACTAACGGTAACAATATGATTATCAATAGCGGTGGCAATGTAGGTATTGGTACAGTGACGCCCCAAGGAGCCTTTACAATAACCAACGGCAATGTGGGTATCGGTACCTGGGCGCCAACAAGTCCGCTTCAAGTAAATGGGAATACATATGTAAAGAATGGTGACATATATGTAGATGATACAAGATTTGTCGGCAGAATCAATGGAGCAGGAACGATCAAGATCGGTGACAGCGACGATAGTATAAATTTCAGCACCAATAGGGTCTTTATTGATAGTTCTTCCGGCAACGTTGGTATTGGAACGACGGTACCAACTGAAACTCTCAATGTTTCTGGTGCAAATGGAACGACAGCAGGCATTCGATTGACCAATACTTCAAACGGTAATATGTACACATTTTATAATGGAGATGCGGGTGATAATGGTTTCACTGGATGGGGTCTTTATGATGGCACTGCATACCGTATTAATGTTTCGACCTCCGGCAACGTGGGTATTGGCTCAACTGCGCCAGGAGCCACATTCGATGTTGTAGGCGGTATCCGCGCTAATGGCGGCATAGAGAATATAGGTGGCGACTCCAGCGCGAATGGGACCAATGCTTCCTTGGGCATTCAAAACGCCGCCTCTGGGGGTGGCACGTGGTATCTACGTGCAGGGGCCACCGGAACCACGACTCCTGCCGGTGGTCTGAGCATCGCTAATTTGTCGGGCTATCGTATGACCTTCGACTCCAATGGCAACGTGGGTATTGGTACTTCCATGCCGCAGATGGCCCTTCAACTTGGCGCCCTTGACCCGGGCACTCCCTATCAGTTAGGCCTTGCGGGGATCAGCGGGACTATAGGCACCCCGCTATTGCTTGGAAGCTGGGAAAGCAATGCCACATGGGGGATAGGCCCCGCGACAGCTGGTAACGATAACGCATTATTGATCAGCCAAACAAGTTGGGGTGCAACAGGGGCGAACCCTGTTGTATGGAGTGCTGGAACAGTAAACTTGCTTGTAAACGGTAACATTGGTATTGGGACCATAACCGCAACACGTATGACAGGGGCTCTATATGTTAATGGCAACGCTGGTATCGGTACAACAACTCCCCAAGGGGGCCTGGTCGTGACCAACGGCAACGTAGGTATCGGCACCTGGGCGCCTGCTGCGACGTTGGATGTCTATGGCACCATCCGTTCAACCAATAGCGGCAGTTCTTATTTTCTGGGTAATGTCGGCGTGGGGACAATCACTCCTTCCGATGCTTTGCAAGTTTGGGGCGACGCGCGGGTCGGTAATTCAGGGACCAATGGCTGCTTGAAAAGATTTGACGGAACCGGATTGACCGGCTCCTGCGCTTCAGACGAGCGGCTTAAAACCGTGGTCAGTCCTGTGAGCGGTGTTTTAGATAAATTTGTTTCACTTCAACTGGTTAAATACCATTGGAATGATCAAGCGGCCAAAGTTTTCCATAATAATCCGAACACCTTGAATACCGGCTACATAGCCCAATCCGTGGCCAAGGTTTTTCCGGAACTGGTCGTGGTGCGGGGTGAAAAAGGTTATGAACAACTGGATTATACGACATTGGGATTGTACGGCTTGGAGGCGATCAAAGAGCTCAAGAACCATAGTGACGAAGAATTTGACCGCCTGGAAAGAGAAAACGCGGACCTGCGCCGCCGTATGGAAGAATTGGAGAAGAAAGTGCGGGGAGGGTCTAATTGATTAACTCCGTTAAAGTGTTAACGGTTATTGTTATGGGCCTGGTTGGATTTTGTTGTTGTCAGCCGGATGCTTGTGCTGCGAGCACCGTGATTTTCCTGACCTCGACCGGCGCAAATAACTGGACCGTTCCGAAGGATTGGAACTCTTTCCAGAATACTGTTGAATGCATTGGCGGCGGAGGTGGGGCAATGGGCGGCGGCATGGCAGGTTCTTTCGGAGGTTTGGGAGGTGGCGGAGGGGCTTACGCTAAAAAAACAAACGTCACCCTTTTGGCCGGCTCAAGCGTTGCCTATTTTGTCGGCACAGGCGGCACCGGAAACAGGACAGCACCATCTGCCGGCGGCGACACTTATTTTTGTGACAGCACATCGAATTGCACAGCTATTACGGACACGGATGTGAAGGTTGGCGCCAAAGGAGGCGGGTTTGGGACGGTCCCAAATGTTGGCGGCACAGGGGGGCAATCGGCGTCGGGGGTAGGTGATAGTGGGGCCAATGGCGGCAATGGCACCGGAGGTGGCGGTGCGAATGGTTCCGGCGGAGGTGCGGCCGGTCCTAATGGCGCGGGTAATAATGGGGTCGCGGGGAACGGTGGCTCAGGCGACGCAGGTTTTGGAGGCGGTTCGAGTGCTAACGGAACGGAATATGACGCGACCCACGGGTCAGGCGGTGGAGGCGGGGCTCCTAACCCAGGCGGCAGTTATGGAGGAGGAGGAGGAGGCTTTGGCGTCGGCGGTGGGGGCGTCTTTTCCAACGGAGCACAGGGTCTTATTGTCATTACCTATACCCCCGCGCCTTATAGATCAGTTATGAACAACGGCTCTATCAGCAATGCGCGATTTCCTTAAACTAAAAGGGGACACATTAATGTGTCCCCTTTTAATGTGCATATGTTATAATTTTATTGATGAAATCTTTACAACCATTGCTTGATAAAGCCAAAAATGATCCCGGTGTTTTAGCGGTCATGCTTTTCGGAAGCCATGCTCGGGGTGAATCCCGGCCGGATTCCGATGTGGATATTTGTCTGGTGCTGATGCCTGCTGTCGCCGGCAAACAGGAGGGTTTTGACAAACGCCTGGCATATGTGGCGGACTTTGACATCGATGCCCGTATTTATCAACAAGTGCCATTATATATTCGCCAGCGTATTCACCGGGAGGGCAAGGTGCTGTTTTGCCGCGACGAGGAGTTGCTTTATGAGATTGCCTGTAAAACAGTTACCGAATTCGCGGATTACGAACACATTTACCGTGATTATTTGAAGGAGATTGCCGGTGGTTGATCAAAGCCGTGTTCTTGCCAAATTAGATGAATTAAGCGGTTACTTAAAGGAAATAAAAGCTCTTCTTCCAGCCGGAGCCAAAGCCTATCCCAATGCCGCGGTCAAACGGGCTTGTGAACGTTTGTTGCAGCTATGCGTTGAGTGCACGATTGATATTAGTAAGAAATTTTTGATTGGCAATAAGCTTGGGATTCCTGTCGATGAGATAGATGTTCTCGAGAAACTCAAACAAGCTGGTATTTTGTCCTCTGAAATGCTGTCTAAACTGCGAAAAATGCGCGGTTTACGCAATATCCTTGTCCATGAATACGCGGATGTGGATGATCAAATGGTGTTTGATGTCATTATCAACCGCCTGAATGATTTTGAAGAGTTCGCCATGGAAGTTAAAAAAGCCCTGAAGTAAAAGGGGACACGTTAATGTGTCCCCTTTTTAGACTTTTCCCTCTGGACATCCCTCTAAAAGTCTGTTATAAAATAGCTTCCTTTTTGCGCCTGTAGCTCAAATGGATAGAGCATCAGTCTACGGAACTGAGGGTTACAAGTTCGACTCTTGTCAGGCGCGCTTTAAAATCTTCTTACCTTAATTTCCTTCCCCCTCGTGGGGAAGGATGCCGGCGAAGCCGGCAGGAAGGGGGGCTATCTTTCCAGCACAGATAGTTCTCTCGCCAGATCACTGCTTAAATTCATTGCCCCCCAGAAATTCAAGTGGAATTCACCCGAATAGGAGAAGGTCTGGTCAAAGTCGTTCTGCGGATTGAGAATAACGAGATTGGGATTTTCTTTTTGAAGATTGGCCAAATACTGCAGGTACTTATCGGTATTGCCCCAGGCTTTCTGCTTTTTATAGACCTCAGCGGCGTGGCTCGGCACCACATAAATGACCTGAATATGATTCGTGCGAGCAAGGTCTAAAATGGCCCTTAGATACTTATCAAAAAATGGGGATACTTCAAAGGGCTTATAATCCTCATTATCTTTGAAGGTCAAATAAATATTGTCTTCAACCAAATTATCCCGCCCGTTGTCCGTCAGCACTTTTTGCATAAAGAGATCAGCTTTAGTTCGGTTATCGGGAATCGATTGTACAAAAGGCAAAATATTGTCCGGATCTTTGTACAGATAAGCATGCTTAAGCGAAGAGAACATCAGGGGGAAGGCTTTAAGGCCGAATTCCTTAAAGAAAGTTACCTCATTATGGTCTTTGAAATCATAGAAAACGCCCAGGCTGTCTTTTTCAATGTCTTGATGCGTCAGCGCGCAGCTGACCGGCAGGTAGGAGACTAAGACATACTTCGGTTTCTTGGCACAATGGGCTAAATAGTTCTTAAAATAACAATACGAGGAGAATATGGAATAAACCACATGGGTGGAGAAATTAAAGCCTGTCAGCCCGGTGCGGTCTTGGATAATTTTAGGGATAATGCCGATGAGAGGGTAACAATCGCCAAGGATTAGGAAATCGTATTTGTTCTTGGAATTCATCGAAAGCTCATTCTTGAACTTGATGCGCAGGCCGTCATACGGCGGCTGATAAAAATAATTGTCTAACAGCGCGTTGGCCAATTCAAAAGAGGCAATCAGCAACAGGGCCAGTAAGAAACCTAACGGCAGTTTCTTAAAATTGAAAGTAGATGAATTGTTTGCCACCGGTGGCTCCGCAAAAAAGGATTAAATAAAAACAGATAACATAGAACACCGCCTTAATGACGGGATTTAATTTGAGTACGGCCAACAGATCGGATTTGATAAATTGCAAGGTCTCAACAGCCCATAAAATGCATAATAAGAAGACCATTTTCTCCGCGGTAACAATGTCTTGCGCGCTTATTTTAAAATGAACCAGGATGCTTTGAGCCATCTGCCACGCCTGGGCCATAGACTTGGCCCTAAACATCAGCCAGCCCACACAGATGAACTGAAAAAAGAAGATGACGCGTAGGATAAAGGGAAGGGCAATTCTTCCTAAAAAGGGCTGCAAAAGCCGGTGGATAATCAGCAGAGCGCCTTGATAAATACCCCAAAACACGAATGTCCAGGAAGCTCCATGCCAAAGCCCACCTAAGAACATGGTGATAGCGAGGTTCCTGTACTCGGCGACTTTGCCATTTTTATTGCCGCCCAAAGTGATATAGAGATAGTCACGAAGCCAGGTGGAAAGGCTGATATGCCATCGTTGCCAGAATTCACGAGGGTTGGTTGAAAAGTAAGGAAGATTGAAATTAAACAGGATATCAAAACCCATGCATTTTCCGAGGCCCCGGGCAATATTGGAATATCCCAGAAAATCACCGTAGATCTGGAAGGCAAAAGCATAAACCGCCAGAAGTACTGTGGCGCCGCTATAAGGGGCCGATGAAAAGACCGGATCAACGATTTTAGCCAACGAGTCGGCAATGAACATTTTCTGAAACAAACCCCAAAAAATCAAATAGCAGCCTTCATAAAATTTCTCCAGAGTCAACACCCGTGGCAAGGTGATTTGCGGCAGAAAGGTTTTGGCCCTCATGATGGGACCTGCGATCAGATGAGGGAAAAAGATGACAAAAAGGGCATAATGGGCGTAATCGCGGATGGGCTCAATCTCTTGACGGTACACATCATAGACGTAGCTCATCGCTTCAAAGGTATAAAATGATATCCCCAAAGGCAGGATGATGTGAAAGACTAGCGGATGGACATTAAACCCGAGCAGATTGAGCCAATTATCAAAACTGCCGATAAAGAAGTTAAAATATTTAAAAATACCTAAAATGCATAAATTGCTCGTCAGGCTGAATATTAAAAACCGTTTTCGGGTCTTTTTGTCAGAAGAAGAGTGGATGCGTAAGGCGCAAAAATAATCAATGCTGATCTGGAAGAACATTAAAAACAAGAGTTTCCAGTTCCAAGTGCCGTAAAAAACGCAACTGGCGGCCAAAAGCAGCCAATTTTGATACCTGTGTTTTAAAAAGAGATAAGACAGGTAAACCGGCAGGAAAAAGCAGGCGAATTCTAGGGAGTTAAAAAGCATGGGATAGCGTCTATTATATAAGACATTTTAAGATGTCTATCAATAAAATTTTCTTTTCAGCCACGTCGTTTTCATGTAGTATACTCGACTGATTATGACACCCAAACCTTCGCCTTCTGACCCATTAAGAATCATCTCAGGTCTAGCTCAAGAGCTGGATGCGCCGCTGAAATCTGTCTTGACGCGCACTCAAAAGTTGATCAATGATTACAAAGCCCGGGATTTTGAGTTTATCTCTTATAAGGATTTTAAGGTCATTTTTGCCACACTCGAGAAACTAGAGCGCCAGCTGGCCCATTGTTCACAAACGACCACACGCATGCTGTATGTAGGTAAACGTCAGGCCCATTTGCAGGAAGACCAGACCTCCATCAATGCGGTGATCGAAACGATCGCCGGGGACATGAGCGCGCAATTGAAATCCGCGCGGATTAAATTATCCCTTCAATTGGGAAAATCACTGCCTGCGGTCGCCTTAGGACCGGTTGAATGTCATCAAATCATCCATAATATACTGATTAATGCCATTCAAGCCATGCCTGGTGGCGGGGTAATCAAGTTGAAGACATCCTTGAATAAAGCCGGCATGGTGGGAATTGATGTGACGGATGAAGGGGTGGGTATTACGCCCGAACATTTGCCCAAGGTCTTTGAGCCTTTTTTTACAACCAAGGAACATGGCATTGATAAAAACGCCGGATTGGGCCTTTCTATTATATATGCCATCATTAATGCATCCGGAGGCTCGATCCATATCAAGAGTTCCCTGCGCAAGGGAACGACTGTCCAAGTATCCCTGCCAGTATTCAAGTCCAAATAAATATGCTGAATACCGATGAAATGTTTATGAGAGAAGCCATCCGTCAGGCGAAGATGGCGGCCGACAAGGATGAGGTGCCTATAGGGGCGGTCATTGTGCATGATAAGAAGATCATTGCCCGCGCCCACAACCAGATTGAAATGCTTAAAGATCCAACCGCCCATGCTGAAATGATTGCGATTACCCAGGCGACGAACTATCTCTCATCGAAGTGGTTGCAGGAGACGACCCTCTATGTTACAATCGAGCCCTGTTCGATGTGCGCCGGAGCATTGGTTTTAGCCAGGATCGGCCGGATTTTCTTCGGGGCCGAAGATCCTAAGACCGGGGCTTGCGGTTCAGTCATCAATATTGTGAACCACAAGGTATTAAATCACCGCATTGAGACAAGCGGAAATATTTTAGCTGGGGAGTGCGCCGCATTACTCAGTGAATTCTTCTTAAAGAAACGCAAAGCCGCAAGGGCTTTGGAGCAATAAATTTTACGGAGAGGTGGCAGAGTGGCCGATTGCAAGTGACTGCTAATCACTTGGGCTGGGAAACTGGCCCCCAGGGTTCGAATCCCTGCCTCTCCGCCATTTGCCTCACACCCGCCTAATCTATTATACCTTGGTATAATTGTTTCTTTTGTCCTTCATGCCATACTAAGATATATTAATTTGTATCTTATCCTTTAATCTTACTCATTTGTGCCTGCCAGAGATGCAGGAAGAAAGAATGAAATGGCCACTGGAAAAATGAAGATTTTCATCGTTGATGACGATGAATCGGTTTGCCGCGCGCTCCGCACTCTTTTAATGACCTATGGTTTTGAAATCATCACATTTAATTCCGCTCAAACTTTCTTTGAAAAGGTCCCTCCTGAGGTTCCCGGTTGTTTGCTTTTGGATATTCATATGCCGGGATTAGATGGTTGGGAGACTCAGAAGAGAATCATGGCTTCGGGATCGAAGCGGCCGGTGATTTTTATTTCTGCCGAAAAAAAGGACGATGCCATGGGCCGTGCCTTGAATGTTGGAGCGGTTGGTTTTTTACAGAAGCCTGTGAATGGGGAGACCCTGGTCGAACTTATTAATGTGGCATCAGAAAATTATCAAATGGCCAATCATGAAGAATAAAATCATTAAAAAGAAGGAAACACGTAATAATTTGGAAGAGACAATCCGTAATCAAACGGACGAGTTGAAATCCAAAACCGGACAAATCAAGCGTGGGGTGGACCGTGAAAAAATCGCCCAAGAACAGATCCTTATCCGCACCAAGGCCATGGAATCCACCACGGATGGGATCTTCATTATCGATGCGACCAAGCCAGGCTTCCCGCTTATTTATACCAACCCGTCTTTTCAAAGTCTTATCGGCTATTCTAAAAATGAGATTATCGGAAAGAATTATTTTTTGATCTATGGCTCCGATGCCGATTCACGTGTTGTTGAAGAAATCAAACAAACCATGAGCCGGGGAGAATCTTTCCATGGGGAGATGCTCAATTTTAGAAAAAGCGGCAAAAAGTTCTGGAGTTCTTTGCGCATTACGCCTGTCCGCGATACCAAAGGTGAGACCACCCATTACGTAGGGATACAGACCGACACCACATTAATGAAGCAAAGAAATTTAGAAATTGAAGAACAGCGCGAAGAGCTTTTACATGTGACGCGGGTGGGGAAATTAGCGGAATTCGTTTCTTCGTTGGCGCATGAAATTAGCCAACCCTTAACGGCCATTCTGGCTTATGCCCAGGCAGCCCAGCGTTTATTAAAAGATAAAGAACCTAAAGTGTATGAGATTTTGCAATACATTATTAATGATGATCAGCGGGCTGCGGAAGTCATCCGGCGTTTGAGGTACTTATTAAAGAAGAGTAAGCCGGCCTTTGAGCCTTTGGATATCAATGTTCTTATTAATGATACAGTCACATTGATCATGCCGCATATTGCATCCAGAAATAAAGTGATTAAATTCGAATTGGACACCACTCTTCCGCAGATCATGGGGGACAGGATCCAATTGCAGCAAGTGCTATTGAATCTGATCAGCAACAGTTTGGAGGCCATGGAGGCCAGCAGTGATTCTCTAGAACTGATGATCAGGACATCCCGCAAAGATAGTGATATGATCATGGTTGAGGTCAAGGATTCCGGGTCTGGGATTGCGGCGGAAAATATGCAAAAACTTTTTGTGCATTTTTTCACCAGCAAGCCGGATGGTTTGGGGATGGGGTTGTCGATCAGTCGTTCCATTGTGGAGGCTCATGGCGGACGTCTGGAGGCGGAGAATAACTCCGATCGTGGTGCTAATTTTTATTTCACGCTACCAATTAAGATCAAAAATAGCCAATGAACAATGTGATCGTTTATGTTGTTGATGATGATCCCTCGATATGCCGAGCTGTAGCGTTATTGTTGAAATCCAATGGCTTTAGGGTTGAGACCTTTACACAGGCAGAAGATTTCTTAAGCTTTAAACATTCCAAGGCACCTTCCTGCCTGATCCTGGATATCCGCCTGCCGCATATCAATGGCTTTGCCCTTCAGGAAATCATGGCTGAACGGGGCATTAGCATTCCCATTATTTTTATTACCGGTCATGGAGATATTCCCATGAGTGTCAAAGCAATGAAAGCTGGCGCTGTGGACTTTTTGCCCAAGCCATTTACAGAAAAGAAATTGCTTGATGCCATGACGCTTGCCATTTCCAAAAGTAAGGTCCAAAATAAGAAACAAATTGAAATCACCAAAATCCGGGATCGCATCAAGACCTTGTCCCCGCGAGAATTGGAAGTCTTTAATTTCGTGGCTCAAGGCATGCTAAATAAGCAAATCGCCTCCAAACGGGGCACCTCTCTGCAGACAATCAAGGTCCATCGCGGCCGGGTCATGCAAAAAATGCAGGCCAAGACCGTGACGGAACTCATCCATTTCGCTCAAAAAGCGGGCCTTACTCCTCTAAGTTAGTTTCCAGTCGTCATCTTCGGTTATACCTCAGTTCAATTGATCCGTTTTGCATACCCTCTAAACTACTGACTATCATCCGTTCTAAGGATGTTTAATGTTTTCCAAAAAAAGGAAGGAACAACTTATGAGAAAAATATTGAGTTTAGTTTTAGGAGGCTTGTTGGTATGGTCTTGCGCGGGAAATGTCCTCGCTTCATCGACGACATTCACCGTTTCAGCCACCGTCCCATCGGCCACGGGTGTAAGCATACTGGTTGACAGTATTAATACAACAAGTAATGCTTTTACAGCCATGCCTGCCGGTACGACGGCGTTAAGTTATGACCCGATGACGTTTAATACGACGAGTCTGGTCTATCTCCCTAGTGTTTATTACGCGTTAAATTTTTCCGTGGCAGGGGGCTCAGGAGAACCTGATGTAACGTTCACTTATACGGAAGGCTCTAATCCTAATGGCTCAACCAACGGTTTGGGGCATAAGGCAGGAGCTACGTTTGCTCAAGAATCGAGTAGCGGAGAAACATTATTAACAGCCCACGGTCCTAAGAAAATGCTGATCAACTTAAGCGGGGAACATGTGGCCTTTTCCGAACTGGCCGCCGGTTCTTATTTGAGGGTGTATTTAGGCGTCTGCACCGGAGCATCATCAAACGATCCGTCAGGGTGCGTGCCATTTACCAATTCAGATGTTTCAGGTACGTATACAGGATCACTGTTGGCCACAGCGGTCGTCAATTAAGGCTAACCCATGAAAAAAATATTCGCTGGTTTGATTTTTATGCTTATTTGCAGTGGGGTACAGGCGTCGAATACCCCACTGTTGGAAGAATTGAGTCAGGAATTAAACCAAGGCAATCGCCTTTATCCTTATGTGTTAAGCCCGCCGATAGATAATCTTCCTCAAGGATTTGTTACCTTACGGGTGGACCAAGAAACTTATTATTATGACAATGGGATCTTTTTTCAAAAGATCATCCGTGAACATGCCTATATCATTGTCCCTCCGCCAATAGGGGCTGTTGTTTTTACGATACCCCAAGGCTACAGCCTGATGTTGATTGATGGTGTATCTCTTTATGAAATTAAAGGGGTGTATTATAGGCGGGTGTTGGAAGGTTATAAGGTCATTTATCCTCCAGTTTAAAGTTACATCAACCAAAGAAAATGATAAATATGATTAAATGGTGGAAATGGTTTCCTTGGAGATATTTGGTTAAAAAGGCGGCCCGGACCCAAGGTTTTTTGGATCCGATCGTACTGATCGCGCAATTACAAAATTTTGCGCAACCCTCAGAGGTGGCAGCCCCGACGGAATTGATACGTTCAGCCGTTGTTTTACACGCGCGCGGTTTAATCAATAGTTTAGCCATCCAACATAATCTTGATTGGATATGGCCATATTGGGTGGAGCGCCAATATGATCCGCGCGATAAGGCTTTT
>Ga0206958_1247_pt1 | contig 13271 bp, 13 predicted proteins | sample Alteio_BWOrgHeat_33_FD_152968 | JGI IMG/M metagenome (GOLD analysis project Ga0206958, IMG submission 152968) | Enriched cells from forest soil in Barre Woods Harvard Forest LTER site, Petersham, Massachusetts, United States -... | ecosystem: Environmental > Terrestrial > Soil > Temperate forest >... | reverse complement strand
ATGATTTATTTTGCTGACCGCACGGTGATGGCGGATTTGATGGACAATACGGTATCTGTTTTTAAGCAGAATGTGCTTGAGGAGAAATTGAATTTTCCTATTGAGCGTGATGAGATGTTCCAGCGCCAGTTGAATTATTTTTTGGCGAATCTTCAAAATCCCGATATGATGAACAGTATTCCTCAGGCAGCCGGGCTGTTTAGAAAGATTGTTGCTTTTCGGGAAAATAAACATGAAGCCTAATATTTTATTGACGATCGCCGCTCGCGGCGGCTCCAAAGGTGTTAAGGGCAAGAATATCCGCTCCTTACTTGGCAAACCTTTAATTGCCCATACGATTCTGCAGGCTTTGCGCTGGGCTAAGGCTACCCGTGTCGTGATCAGCACTGATTCCGAAGCGATTGCCCAGGTGGCCCGCCAATATGGCGCTGAGGTACCGTTCATGCGTCCGGCATCGATGGCGACGGACAAGGCAGGCAAAATGCCGGTGATTGTGCATGCCTTGAAAACCTGTGAAGAGATCTATCAAACTAAATTTGATATTCTGGTGGATTTAGATGCCACGGCCCCGGTGCGCACCATTCAAGACCTTGATCAGGCATTAGCGATGTTCATTAAGCACAAGCCTGCCAATATTTTTTCTGTTGTCCCTTCGCACAAGAATCCTTATTTTAACATGGTGGAATTAACACCCCGGGGCAGGGTTCGCTTGTGCAAACGCGGCAAGTTCAAGCGCCGCCAGGATGCGCCGGCTGTGTACGATGCCAATGCCTCAATTTATATTTATGACCGTAATTATTTATTGAAAACCAAACACCCGTCTGTCGTCAATCCACGGACCATGATTTATGTCATGAAGGAAGAATCCGCTTTTGATATCGACCGTGAAATTGATTTTAAATTTTTGGAATTCTTAACCAAGGAGAAGGTCATTACATTATGAAAAATTATGCCGGTATTTTCTCATTGAAAGGCAAGACAGTTTTTTCCATCGGCGGTTTGGGCCGCCTGGGTTTGCCTTCTGCCCAAGCCATGGCTTCTTTTGGGGCCAAGGTCGTCATTCTTGATATAGATACAGGCAAGGCCAAGACGGTTCTCGCGTGGGCCAAGAAAAATAAACACCGTCTGTATTATGAACATTTTGATATCTGTGATCTGGATGGTTGTGAAGCTTCGTTGCGCCGTTTGATGAAGAAATATGGGCCTTTCCATGTCCTGGTCAATTCCAGTTTCCCGCACAGTCATGACTGGGCCAAGCCCTTGGAACAAATGACCGTGCGTTACTTGAGAGAAAACATGGACAAGCATCTCAATGGCTATCTTTGGACAAGCCGAGTGGCAGGACTTTTGATGAAAGAATCCAAGGTGATGGGGTCTATCATCAATTTTGGTTCTACGTATGGGGTTGTGGCCAATGATTTGACGATCTATGAAAAAACTCCGCTCTTCGGCGAGATCACCTATAGCGCCATTAAGGGCGGGATTGTGAATATGACGCGTTTTCTGGCTTCGTATTTCGGCCGTGACGGCATCCGGGCCAATTGCCTGTGTCCGGGTGGTATCTTTGAAAATCAAAATCCGGTGTTCGTCAAAAATTATGAGCGTAAGACACTTCTTAAAAGAATGGGCATGCCGCAGGATATTCTTGGAGTGGTGGTATTCTTGGCGGGTGACGCATCAGCGTATATAACGGGTACGACCTTTATGGTTGACGGAGGATGGACCGCCACATGAAATCACCAGATTTTATCCCTTTGAGTGAACCTTGCCTGAAGGGTAAGGAATGGCAGAATGTCAAACAATGCCTGGATACCGGTTGGGTATCGTCGGTGGGCAGGTTTGTGGAAGGTTTTGAAAAGGCCGTGGCGGATTATAGCGGCCGCAAGTATGCGGTTGCCTGTGCCAGCGGGACAGCTGCCTTACACACCGCCTTGATGCTGGCAGGTGTTGGAGAAGGGGATGAAGTGATCATGCCGGCCTTAACTTTTGCGGCCCCCGCATTTGCGACTCGCTATACCGGCGCTTGGCCTGTGTTTATGGATGTGGACCCGCGTTTTTGGCAATTGGATGTGCAGAAAACTGCTGATTTTCTCCTTCAAGCTTGCAAGAAATCAGGGGGAAAGCTTATCAACCGCACGACCGGACGCAGGGTCAAAGCCATTGTGCCGGTGCATTTATTGGGCGCATGTGTGGACATGCAGCCATTGATGGATTTAGCCCGTCGCTATGGGCTTGTGGTCATTGAAGACGTGGCGGAAAGTATCGGTGCCGAGTATCATGGGAAAAAAGCCGGTAGCTTGGGGGACATGGCCTGCTTTAGTTTTAATGGCAACAAGATCATTACTTGCGGCGGAGGTGGAATGCTTGTGACCAATGACGAAAAATTAGCCCATCGGGCCCGCCATCTGACGACCCAAGCCAAAACCCATGGTGTCGAATATATTCACGATGCCGTCGGGTATAATTACCGGCTGACCAATGTCCAAGCTGCCATAGGTTTGGCTCAAATGGATCTTCTTGGTGGGTTTATTAAGAAAAAGGGCGTCATCGCGGCCAATTATGCCAGGAAATTGAAAACAGTTGCAGGCATTGAACTGCCTCAGACCGCGCCTGAGACCAAGTCCATTTTCTGGCTTTACACCATCTTGATTGATCCTAAGAAATACGGTATGGATAGCCGGCAACTGATGCAGGCGTTGGCTAAAGAATCCATTCAGTCAAGGCCACTGTGGCATCCTTTGCCCACTCAAAAAATTTTCAAAGCTTCCGGACGTTTCCAGATCACGGAAGCTGCCCGTATTTATAAGCATGCATTGAGCCTGCCATCATCACCCTCACTCAAGCCCGTACAGCAGGCTAGAGTTATCGACCTTATTTGTCAACTACGGAGAACGTAGTGTCTGATGTCATTTATGTCGAGCGTTTGACGCTCCCATGGGTTTGGCAACATATTCCTGATTTGACCGGCGGCAAGGTTAAACAGGTTTTCTTCATTGATCATGATGTTCTCGCCCTGATGCTAGCGAGGGCATTAAAGCCCTTGTCGAGGGTTACGTTTGAAGAACTCAGATTTAAAATCACGGAGATTAAAGATCAAGAGGGCGTTTCTGTTTACTTAAGGGTCGTTTATCAGGAATGGTCTCAATTGGCAGGGCTCATCCGTCGTGATTTTCCAGAATCCATTAAGCAGGACAAAGGTCTTGCTTTATATTTTTTAAAATCAGCCGTCGCACCCTATGATCCTTATACGGATCGTAAATACGGTTATTTATCGCAGGCCGTCCTTCTGATTAACGTTGTTCAATGGCGTCATGGTGTTTCACTTCATTTGTTTCAAAGGGATTTTACCACCCAACTGATTGAATATGCGCAGACTAAAGGAATTCTGCTTAATTTCATGGGACCATACCGCTCCTTGAACGGTATTTGGCAGAAGGCAGGGAGAATATTTTCAAAATTAAACGGAAGTCTTCTGCAGGCCTTGTGGCGGCACCTGTGGAATCGCATGTCTTCGTCTAAGATCTGCAAGCCAACGTTACGAACTTCTGAAGCAAAACTTTTGATTGAATCCACCTTGCCGTTCAATCTGACCCGTCCGGATCTTGTATCTGATTTATTTTTTGTGGAAGACCAGGAAGGAATTCGGGGGAGTGATATCCTCTTTTCTTTTAACGGCAGCGATCATCCGGTAGATACAGATAAATTTAAATCCATGTCCGAGAAGGGCATCCAAGCGGTGGCTTTGACGCCTCAGTCAAGTTTAGTTTCTCCCTCTCAAGTTCCCGTTTTTATAGGGAACCAATCACGCCAATCCCGCGAGCCCTACGCGCATTTGCGCGAGTATTGGGAGGCCTTTTTTAAACAATATAATGTTAAAGTCTGGAATAGTTTTTATAAGAACGGACCTCATTATCTGGCCATGAGCGATGCATTAAGGGCCACGGGTGGTGTGTCCGCCATTTATCAACGGTCTTATGAGCCTAGCCCCAGTGTTTTATCATCCGTGAGGAGTGATATTATTTTTAGTTTTTCCACGTTTGATCACGACATCGAGCAAAAAAATGGCTCCGAATATCGTTATCAGATTATCACGGGATATTTAGGGGATGGCCGTTTCCAACACTTGAAAGCCGGTGCGGTGCAGTTACGGGAAGGTTTGATGCGTGCAGGGGCCAAACATATAGTGACCTATTTCGATGAAATTACCATTGATGACGACCGTTGGTTCTATGGCCATTCCTTTGTACAGGACAATTATGTGTTTTGGTTAGAAAAGCTCCTGACGAACCCCTCTTTGGGATTAATTTTCAAGCCGAAGGTGCCCAAAACATTACGCCGCAGACTGGGAAAGGTTGCAGAACTCTTATCTCAAGCAGAAAAGACCGGTCGCTGTTATGTCTTTGAAGGGGGAGAGCCGCAGAGTTCCTTCCCACCGGCTGCCGCATCATTGGCTTCTGATATAACCATTCATGAAAATTTTGCCGCAGGGACCGCTGGACTGGAATCCGCATTAGCCGGTACAAAGACGCTGCTGATGGATTTTGAAGGATGGCCGTTTGGTTCCTTGTATCAATTGGGCAATGACGTTATTTTTAAAGATTGGGACAGTGTCTGGAAAGCCTGCAGCGACTATTTTAAGAATCCGGCGAGCTGTCCCCGATTGGGGGATTGGTCAGCCATGCTTAATGAGTTGGATCCTTTCCATGACGGTCTTGCGGCCAGCCGCATGAGCGTCTTTCTCAAAGAAATCCTGGAAGGTCTGCGTAAAGGTGAGGCACGCGAATGTGTGATCGACCGTGCCGCGGAAAAATATGCCAGACGCTGGGGACAGGACAAAGTCCATCGTGGCATACAGACATGATTCCTGAAGCTTAATAAATTATTGCGCAAGTTCATCAAATCACATATTATAATCGTTCATCATTATAAAATAGGAGATGATTTGGAAGATTTTGACCGCTTGGCCCATAACTATAAAGCCGTTCTGGATAAAAGTCTGGAAGTTGGCGGAGAAAAGGGAGAATATTTCGCCCATTACAAGGCAGATTATCTCAAACGGTACTTAGGCCCTGGTTTTTCCGGGAAGATTCTTGATTATGGCTGCGGTATAGGTTTATTGTCCGAGCTTTTGATCCAATATTTCCCTCAGGCGACCGTTGATGGTTATGATGTTTCGGCTGCCTCCATTGACCATGTTCCTGGCCATTTGAAGAAGCAGGGGGTTTTTACTTCTCTAATGGATCATTTAGCCGGCGGCTATGATCTGGCAGTGATCGTGAATGTTTTACATCACATCGAGCCTCATGAAAGGGCAGGAGCCATTCAGAAGCTCAAAAACCTGGTCAAACCAGGAGGGGTGATTATCATTTTTGAACATAATCCTTTTAATCCTTTGACCCGCAAAGTCGTGAATGAATCTCCTATTGATAAGGGTGTGGTGTTGCTGCCGTGCTGGGAAGTGCTACGTTATTTAAAACAGGCCCGCTTTGCGGCCCTGAAACTTAAATTTATTTTATTTTTTCCTAAATTGCTAGCCGCTTTGCGGTGGGCTGAACCACATTTATCTTGGCTGCCTATAGGGGCCCAATATGTCGTCATTGGTGAGGTCACGCATGCGAAGACTTAATTGTCTGTCCATCATCATTCCTTGCCATAATGAGCAGGAAGTTTTGGAAGAAACACATCAACGGATGACCGTGATTTTGCAGGGGCTGTTGAAGAATACGCAATGCCGGGATTATGAAATTCTGTATGTGAATGACGGTTCAAAGGACGGCACTCAGAACGTCTTAGACCGTCTTTTTCAGGAAGATAAACACGTGCGGGTCGTGGTTTTGCGCCGTAATTTCGGATTACAAGGAGCGCTGTGTGCCGGTTTGGCCTACTCCAAGGGTGATGCGGCAGTAACGATCGATGCTGATCTCCAAGACCCTCCGGAAAAAATCGGGGAAATGATTACGTACTATGAGCAGGGCTATGATTTGGTTCTGGGTGTGCGCGAAGATCGCCAATCGGACACTTTTTTTAAGCGATTTACTGCGGAGGGGTTTTATAGCTTGATTAAGTTTATGGGTGTCGATATCGTCCACAACCATGGCGATTTTCGTCTCATGGCCAGGCCGTTGGTCGAGGAATTCAACAAATTGACCGAAAGTAACCGCTTTATCCGGGCTTTAATTTTATCGTTGGATGACCAGCATGCTCAAGTCTTTTATAAGCGACAGCCGCGTATGCAGGGAACAACCAAGTTCAGCGTTGCCAAAATGCTTTCTTTTTCTTTAGACGGAATCTTATCTTTTTCTTTTATGCCGCTCAGAATGATCTCAATAGTTGGGTTTATCTTCTGCATGCTGGCTATGGCAGGTTGCGCCTGGATCCTTTACGCCAAAATCACCAATATTGCTTTGCCGGGGTGGACTTCCATTATCTTGCCTCTATTTATTTTTAATGGGCTTCAGATGTTGAGTCTGGGGATTTTTGGTGAATATTTGGGCCGCCTCTACGTCGAAGTCAAGCAGCGTCCTTTGTTCAGCATCCGTCAGGAATTGACCCATTCATGAATACACCTCAAAGCTTGAGACCGACACTTCCCGTTTGCAATATTTGTAATAGTAACCAAAGCGTCCATATTTCCGACCTGTCAAAAAAATTATACCGTTGTGAGGATTGTGACCATATCTTTGTGCTCATTGATGATGCCTATAGCACCGATACTATTTATGCAGATGAGTACTTTGAGTCCGCCCATAAAAATTGGTTTAAATATCCCAATTACACTCTTTTTGAATATATTCGTCAATCTGTGCTCAAAAGGCTCGATAAGCACGACTTCAAACTGTTAGATGTGGGTTGCGGACGAGGGGATTTGCTTAGTTATCTGCGTAAAAAGGAGCCGGCTGCTGATTTATATGGGATTGACGGTGCACCTTGTAGCAATCCGGATTTTAGGTTTATCCAGGGAGACTTTATGAAAGTGGCTTTGCCTGATGATTTTTTGGCCATTACGTCGCTTGCTTGTATTGAACATGTGGATGACCCGGATTTGTTTGCCAAAAGATTAAGGCAAGCGATCACGTCGCAGGGATTGGTTGTCATCATGACAGTCAATGCCAATAGTCTTATGTACCGCTTGTCAGCACTTTTGCATAAAGTAGGCATCCATGCGGGATATGACCGGCTTTATTCCGAGCACCATATTCATCACTTTACAAATAATTCACTCAAGCGTGTTTTGGAAAATAACGGATTTCGAGTGGTCAGTCAAAAAAACCACAATTTCAGTCTCGCCAGTGCTGATTTTCCAGCGGCAAATCCAGCCATGACTTTTTTGTATAAAACTTTTACGGCGATAGTCTTTTTCTGGTCATCCCTTTTCCAGAATGGGTTTTTACAAACGGTCATTTGCGTTGTAGACGAAGAAAAGTTTGCATAAAAATCATTTTGTCTTAATTCTTTTTTAATAATCTTCCCGTAATATAGAATTCTAAAAAGCTGTTTTTCTAACAGTTAACCAGAGAAAGGGAGGAATATGAAAATTCTATTTTTGCTTCTCAGTTTGTTCTTGATGACGCCAATGCTCCATGCACAAACGATTACATACTCTGGAACTAATGTAGGAGTGGGATCCACAGCTCCTGGCGCCACCGTGGATGTTCAAGGGACGGTTAAGGCAATATCATTTTCTGGTTATTATCCCTATGTTAAGGTGTCCGAGAGGGAAGTTTCCGGATCAACAGGAGGTCAGGCCGTTGCCAATACCTGGACAAATCGGGTGTTAAACACTATAGATAACGATACCCAAAGTATAGCTTCTCTTTCTAGCAATCAAGTCACCCTTCCTGCAGGGACCTATCTGGTGAAAGTCACATCTCCATTTACGAACAATCTTAGTGGCGTTCAATTAAGATTACAGAATATTACCTCTAGTTCAACGTTGTTGTTAGGGACTTCGGGTTATATTATAGCTGGCAGTGGTTTTTTTGAATATTATATTGCGCCTCTTTCAGGATTGATAACTTTATCTACAACCTCTACCATTGCTGTGCAGTATGACGTCAATGGTTCTGTAAATGTAAATGATTTAGGGGTTGGACCTGCATTTGGTACAGAAGTTTTTACGGTGGCTGAATTCACTAAAATTCAATAAAGAGGGAGGGTTTATGAAAAAGATTATTTTTCTCGTTTTGATTCTCATCTCTGTCAATAATGCTTGGGGAGTTCAAACTATCCAAGTTAATACAAAATATGGTTACATCACTGATCCCTCAGGACATCCGGTTGGTAAATATTCTGATTTTAATCAAGGACCGTTGGAAATACCTGATGGATATTCCTATGTAGAGGTTGCCAACCAATCGGAATTGAACGCTATCAAACTGTATAGGCCCACTCTTCCAATAAGGAGTTAAGATTCCATTGTCAGGGAATTAGAGGAAAAAAGCCATTTCTTTGTTGAGAAATGGCTTTTTTGCTGGATACCCGGTTTATAAATGATTGTATAAATATTGTTAAAAGTTATAATATTTTCTTATATCCAACATAAATCTTATTATGCTTAAATTCTATACTTTAAAAAATAGTCCAAATTCTCTTGTTTGTATAGGCGCGTTAACAGACCGTTTACCGTCGGATGCCCAGGCGCTGGCTCTGGAGCCATATATACAAGTCGAGCGCGAGTCCTTTATCCGCGATTATACACACTTGATTGCCACGTTGAATGCGAAGTATAAAGACCAGCTGTTGTGGTGGGCGACGGACCTGTCGTCGAAGAATGGATATTTTTGTTCGTTGCCTGACCTGATCCTCGAATTGCTTGAAATCGAAAAGGTCTTGAAGGCTTACCCTGATCAACCGCTTTGGATTGTTTCGCCATCCATCGGTATTTATAAATCTCTACATAAGTTGTGCGGTCAATATGGCCGTAAACTCATCTGGCCCGCTGCATCCTTTCAAGAACCATGGGAGAGGATCAAGGCTTGGCAGATGGGTTTGTTGAGATTGCTGATGCGCAGCATGCGTTTTTATCTACGCTCCATCCAGTCGCGCCTGGCCCTTCACCGTTATGCCAAGGTGCGTCTGTCAAAAGAGAAAGAATTTTATGTGGTCAAAACTTTCTCTTATGATTCGTCATGGGATAAAGAAGGGCATTACACCGATTCCTATTTCGGTCGCCTGCCGCGGTTTTTAGTCCAAGAGCAACCAGTGGTGATCTTGAGTTATCATTGGCAAGGTTTGACCCAATTTCTCCAGCGTATTCAACGGGAAAAAGATTTAGTGATGTTGCCGGTGGAATTCTTTCTAAAGACGGGGGATTTTATCCGGGCGATCTGGGAAGTTTCGACCTTTCGGATTTCCGTCGATAAATCAGTGGATTTTCGCGGGATGGATATTGCGGATACGATCCGTTTTGAGTTGCGGTCCATGAACGGTATCCAGGTCTTTCAGTTACTTCATCATGATGCCACCTGCCGTTTACTCAAAGACATTAAGGTCAAAACGTGGACGATGACATTTGAGAATAATCCCTGGGAGCGCATGTGCATGCTGGCCTTACGGCGCTATAGTCCGGCCACGAAAATTTTAGGTTACCAGCATTCCGTCGTGCCTGAGGCGGCCCTTAACATGTTTGTCCATCCCTCGGAAAAAAATATTGTTCCCTTGCCGGATAAAATTTTAACTACGGGGGATGTGCCCAAAGACATTTTGCAACACTATGGGGATTATGGGCGGGTGCCTTTGGTCAGTGCCTGTGCCTTGCGTTATGAATACCTCTCCCAACTGAAACCTGCCCATCAAGCCATGGGGTGTCATCGCCTGCTGGCTGTCTTGGATGGGGTGGAGCAAACTCATGTGATGCTGAAATACCTGTTGTCCTGCACTCCTCATCCTTCTTACCGTTTGCGGATCCGCTGTCATCCGGCCTTACCGTGGGAGGTCCTGGCTCAAAAATTCCATGTGGATATGAGCACCCATCCACAGATTGAGGTTTCAAAGGCCCCGTTAGGTGACGATTTTGCCTGGGCCGATGCGGTGATGTACTGGCAAAGTACGGTGGTTTTGGAGGCGGTCGGTTTGGGTAAGCCGGTCATTAATTTCAAACCCGGTGACGTCTTAAGTTATGACCCGCTGTTTCAAATCAAGGCCTTTAAATGGATTGTCACACCAGAAACATCCCTTATAGATACTATAAATATAATAAATCAAATGGACCAGTCCCTATATAGCCGCGAATTTGAGGCGGCCATCCACTTCTTACAGCGTTATTTCCATCCTGTTAGCCCCGAAACGCTCCGATTATTTGTTGTTTGACGGATAAAAGTTCTTACATTACAATTACTTACTTCATGAGACCGATTCTATTTTTTCTTTACCGGTTTGCCTTTTTAAGAAAAACCATACTGAAGATCGCGCGTTTATGCGGCGAAAAAGACTTCACTTCACAGTGGTTGAGGGCGCTTTTTCAACATTATCATGGGGCAGCAATCGGGCTCTATTCTTACGGCTGTTTTTATCCCCGCCTGCCCCAAGGAACAACTATCGGTAAATTTTGCTCCTTTGCCGATGATATTAACATATTTTTAGGTGATCATAAGATCACTGCGGTTACAACCCATCCTTTTATTTATAATCCTGACGCAGGTGTGGTGGACAGGCTTTTACGGCATGATCAGCCGTTGACGATCGGCAATGATGTCTGGATCGGACAAAACACCACCATCTTATCCAAGGTCGGAAAAATTGGAGATGGGGCGGTGATTGGTGCAGGTACGGTGGTGACAAAGGAAGTGCCGCCGTATGCCGTTGTTATTGGTGTTCCCGGCCGGGTGATTAAATACCGCTTTGCACCACCGACAATCGCAAGACTTCTTCAGATCCGCTGGTGGGACTGGCCGGTGGAAAGAATTTTTAAACACCACGGCTTGTTTAATGATATCGACGCTTTTATCAAAGCCTATGATGAAGGTAAGACGGTATGAAGAAATTCATTAAGTCTATAACGACACTTGAGCAACGCCGTAAGATCCGTGCCGTCATGGATGGCATGTCCCAAGGGATGGAGAAAGCCGCCGCGGGGTGTGTCAATATTCTGCCTTGCAGCATGAAGGTATTTTTAAAAAGTCATTTGAAGGTCGTTAAGAAAATGGATTATGAGAAAAGTGTTATTGTGCTAGATGTTTCTTCCTCGATGGAGCAGAACGTTCGCCTGAATTCCTGCCATAAAGAACCGGAGACCGTGCATTGGATTGAAAGTTTCTTTAAGTCCGGTGAAGTTTTCTTTGATGTGGGGGCCAATGTGGGTGCTTATTCGCTCGTGGCGGCTAAGTGTTTTAAAGGTGCGCTCAAGGTCTATTCCTTTGAGCCTTCTTTTTTGAACTTTGGGCAATTGTGCCACAATATTTACCTGAATGGTTGCGGAGAAACGATTGTTCCATTTAATGTGGCATTTTCGTCTAAGACCGCGGTTGACTGGTTCAATTACCGCAGTTTGACAGTGGGTGGGGCCATGCATGCCTTGGGTGAGCCTAAGGATGACTTTGATCAGGTGTTTACACCTGTCTTTAAACAGCCGATGCTTGGGTTTACCATGGATGATTTTATTGTGCATTTCAGCCTGCCGGTGCCGCATCATATCAAGATTGACGTTGATGGTATCGAATACCAGATCCTGCAGGGGGCTGTGAAAACCTTGAATGACTCCCGGGTGCAAAGCATCCTGTTGGAATTGGTCGATGGTGAAACACAGATTACTGGTTTCTTGCAAGATAAGGGATTTGTTTTGCATGAGCGTTACCCGCAACCCGGATCGCCATTGGCCAATTGTATTTTTAAAAGGACTGCCGCATGATTGAACCACGTCGCTTGTTAAAAAATATTTCCCGGGCTGCGACCAATACTGAAGAGCGCATCGGTAAGGTCCTGCGCTTGGATCATAATGAACGTACCACCGACTTGCCGCAATCTGTGTTGGACGCGGTTTGGAAAACCATCAAGCCTGAAGAAGTGGTGGCTTATCCGGCCTTGGAAGGTCTATATGGAAAATTGGCAAAGTCTCTCGGGGTGGCCCGAGACAATCTGCTGTTGACCTATGGTTCGGACACAGCCATCCGCATGGTTTTTGATACCTATGTCAATGCCGGGGATGAGGTCATCAGCCAGACGCCGAGCTACGGCATGTTTTCCGTCTACACCGATATGTTTGGCGCCCAAAAGGTCTTGATTGAATACAATGCAGATTTTTCCTTGCCAGTGACGCGCATCACGGACAAAATCAATGTTAAGACTAAACTCGTTATTTTGGCCGACCCTAATCATACCGGTACAGCCATGCCGGCTGAAGACATCATCGCGGTTATTGAAAAAGCCGCTACTGTTAATGCCTTGGTTTTGGTGGATGAGGCATATCATTATTATTATGACCAGAGCATGATCGGCCATCTTGAGCGTTATAGCAATTTAATCATTGTGCGCACCTTGTCTAAGGCTTTTGGGATTGCACCATTGCGCGTCGGATACTTGGTGAGCCAACCGGAAAATATCCGTAATCTCTATAGGATCAAACTGACTCATGACATCACGAGTGTATCCGCCAAATTTGCGGAATATTTGATCGACCATCCGGAAGTTTGGCAGCAGCATGTCCGCGAGGTCAATGAGGGCAAGGCCTATTTGACCCGCGAATTTGCTACACTTGGCGCTCAGGTCTTGCCATCGGTGACAAACTTTGTGTTTATCCGCCTGCCAGCCACCATTGATGCAGCGGCCTTGGTACGTCAATTGGAAGAGCGTCATATCTGGATCAAAGGGCCTTTTAAGGGCGTGCCGGTTGATGGGATGATCCGCATTACGGTCGGACCGGTGGAACAGATGAGTGTGTTGATGAAACATGTGCGGGAGATCAAAGCATGAAAGACAAATATAAATCTAAAAAAACCATCGGTGTGATTCCGGCCAGAATGCAGTCCTCGCGTTTTTACGGCAAGCCTTTGGCCAAGATCCTGGGCAAGGAGATGCTGCAATGGGTCTATGAAATCTGCCAGGATTGCCGATTATTGAAAGATGTCTGTGTGGCGACAGACCATGAAGACATCCGTCTTTTTTGTGAGGCCAAAAAGATGCGTTATGTCATGACCTCGCCCGAGCATAAAAATTGCGCGGAGCGTTCCAATGAGGTTACCCAAAAGGTAGGGGCCGAATACATTGTTGAAGTACAGGGTGACGAGCCGACATTATTGCCGCAAGACATCGATGATTTCATTGACCGTGCCTTTGAT
>Ga0206958_1242_pt1 | contig 13404 bp, 10 predicted proteins | sample Alteio_BWOrgHeat_33_FD_152968 | JGI IMG/M metagenome (GOLD analysis project Ga0206958, IMG submission 152968) | Enriched cells from forest soil in Barre Woods Harvard Forest LTER site, Petersham, Massachusetts, United States -... | ecosystem: Environmental > Terrestrial > Soil > Temperate forest >... | reverse complement strand
TGGAGGGTGTGTTCGTGGCTCAGGCTTGGGAAGTGGCCGCCCATGGTGAAGTGCGCGTGACAGCCATGCTCGCGAAGGGCCCGCATCATCTTTTCAAAGCGGAAGATATAGAACTGGAAGATAAGCGAGAAGCCAACGAGGATGGGGTCAGCTAGTCGCACTGCGGCGAGGATGTTGTTGAGGGGATCTTCGAAGTCGAGAATCTCCACGGTGTAGCCGCGAGCACGCAGCGTGGAGGCGAGATAGCCGAGGCCGAGGTTTCCCTGACGCTTGAAGCCGATCAGGACGACGGTTCGGCTGGTGTCCCGCTCACGCGCACGAGTGCTCGCGAACTCCGAACAGATGCTTAAAGTGGCGGCCATGGTGTGCCGGCCTTCAGCCTTTTCCGGCTTTGTTGAGTACGTTTGCGATTTGAGTGTAGGCCTTGCCCTTGGCCGCGGCGATGGACGCGAGCGCCTCGTTGACGGCTGCGACGCCGGCGGTCTGATGCTCCTGAGGCAGCGACTGCAAAGCGATGTAGACTTCGGGACCGGGATCCGCGATGGGTCCCCAGGGGTTGTGGGTGAAGATGCTGCCGATGTCGATGGGTTTTTTGGTGGGTGCCATGCGGAACCTCTCCTTTGCCGATTGATTTAGCTGAACCGGAATAACCAAGGAAGAAGCGGATGACCGACGCAGAGCTGGGGAACGGTGCGGGGGCACGTCTGCTTGCCCCTAATCCTCTAATCTTCGCTGAGCGTGATTGTCAAGGATTTTTGTGGTGAATTTTCAGGAAGAGCGCCGGCGGTGGCGACTCGGAAGTCGTGGTGAATGATCCGAGATGGGAAGTCAGACGCGGAGTAGAGGTGTGAGCTGCGAACGATTACTGGAGTTGACTTTCGAAGTGGTGAAGGGAATACTGTCAGGGATGTCGATTCGGAGCCAGGTGGATGGGATTTGCTGCTGCATGTGTATGTGCATGTGCGGGGGACCTGCCCCTTTGGCTCGGATACGGCGAATGCGATAAAACGCAGCCAGAATTCAGCTAAAGCGGCTCGGGTCCCTACGTGGATTCGAGCCGCTTGCTTTGCGGGTGGCGCGTTTTGGATGTGATTTTCGATATCAGTAAATGGGGTAGTGTGTGAAGGATGAGGGCGCGGTTGGTGGGCCGGGGTTTGTGCTCTCCCACATCTGCCGGCAAAATGCGCCGTCAGATATGGGGCATCCCTTTTCTTACTTGATTGGAATTTGTTAGAAGCAGATTCCCTGTGGGAATGACAGAAAGAAAAGCGAAGACAAAAGCAGGTTCTTCGACTTCGCTCAGAATGACAGCAGTTGTTGGTGATCGGGATTTTGAATTTGGGAAAGATGAGGAGATGAGCATGTCAGATGAAGTAGAGCCGAAGCAGCAGTTTGCAACTCTTGCCGTTCACGCTGGACAAGTGCCTGACCCGGTGACCGGGTCGCGGGCGGTGCCGATTTACCAGACGACTTCATATGTCTTTAACGATGCGGACCATGCTTCGCGGCTCTTTGCGCTGCAGGAGTTCGGCAATGTCTATACGCGGATCATGAATCCGACGACAGATGTCTTTGAGAAGCGGGTGGCGGCACTGGAGGGCGGCGCAGCGGCGCTGGCTACGGCTTCAGGGCAGGCTGCGGAGACACTGACGCTCACGACCCTGGCGGCAGCGGGCGATGAGATTATCTCGACGACTTCGCTGTACGGCGGGACTTACAACCTCTTCCACTACACGCTGCCGCGCTTGGGCATTGCGGTGAAGTTTGTGGATGCCGATGACTTTGACGGGCTGCGGGCTGCGATTACCGCGAAGACGAAGGCGATTTATACGGAGTCGCTGGGGAATCCCAAGCTGGACGTGGTGGACATCGAGAAGCTGGCGGCGATTGCGCATGAGAACGGGCTGCCGCTGGTGGTGGACAACACGACGCCTTCGCCGGCGCTGGTCAGGCCGATTGAGTGGGGCGCGGATATCGTGGTCAATTCGGCGACGAAGTTTCTGGGCGGGCATGGGACGTCGATTGGCGGCGTGATTGTGGATGCCGGCAAGTTTGACTGGGCGGCTTCCGGGCGGTTCAAGGAGTTTACTGAGCCTGATCCTTCGTATCACGGGCTGTCTTACTGGCAGGTCTTTGGGCCGGTGGCTTTCATTCTGAAGGCGCGTGTGCAGGGGCTGCGGGATACGGGCGCGGCGCTGTCGCCGTTTAACGCATTTCTGTTTCTGCAGGGGATTGAGACGGTGCACCTGCGCCTGGCCCGGCACTCTGAGAATGCGCTGGCGGTTGCGAAGCACCTGGAAGCGCATCCTGCAATTGAGTGGGTGAACTATCCGGGCCTGGAGTCGTCGAAGTATTACACGCGGGCGCAGAAATATCTGCCGGTTGGGCAGGGAGCTCTGCTTACGTTTGGGATTAAGGGCGGCTTTGAGGCAGGAAAGAAGTTAATCAACGCCTTGAAGCTGTTTTCGCTGGTGGCGAATATCGGGGACGCGAAGTCGCTGGTAATTCACCCGGCGTCGACGACGCACTCGCAGCTTACGGTCGCGGAGCAGGCGGAGACCGGGGTAACGCCGGAGATGGTGCGGCTGTCGGTTGGGATCGAGGATATCCGGGATATTCTGGCGGATCTCGACCAGGCGCTGGAGAAGGCGACGGCCGGGGTGACAGGAGAACTGGTAGCGCAGTGAGCATAGTTACGGAGCCGCGCAGGGAGCTCACACCTACGGCCGCGCGTCGCGGACGGCTGGAGGCGGGCGGCCCTGCGCCTACGTATGAAGGCGATTTTGTGCTGGACGGGCATCTGCTGCTGGAGTGCGGCCGGACGCTGGACTCGCCTACGCTGCATTACGCGGTATACGGACGGCTGAATGCTGCACGGGACAATGCGGTGCTGGTGTGCCATGCGCTTTCGGGTTCGGCGCTGGTGGGGGCGTGGTGGCCTGAATTGTTTGGCGGCGGGGTGGAAAGGGGAGAAAACGCAGGTCCTTCGGCTGCGCTGCGCTCCGCTCAGGATGACATCCCTTTAGTAGTTCAGGACGGCAATTCTTTGGGTAAAGGGATTGTGGATCTGCGGCGGGACTGCGTGATCTGCGTGAACATGCTGGGATCATGCTATGGGTCTACCGGGCCGGGTTCGGTGAATCCTGAGAGCGAGGACGGCAGCGAGGTCTACGGGGCGAATTTTCCCCTGATTTCGATTCGGGACAATGTGCGGGCGCAGGCGCAGCTGCTGGATTCGCTGGGGATCGAGCGACTGTCGCTCGCGATCGGCGGGTCGATCGGAGGCATGCAGGCGCTGGAGTGGGCGATCCTTTATCCCGAGCGGGTGGCGCGGGCGGCGATTATTGCGGTAGCTCCGCTAAGCGCGATGGGGCTGGCGCTGAATCACCTGCAGCGGAGGGCGATTGAAGACGACCCAAATTGGCTGGACGGCCGATATCCGCCTCAGCGGCCACCGCGAAAGGGGTTGACGCTGGCGCGGCAGATCGCGACGCTAAGCTACAAGTCGCCGCAGCTGTTTACGGAGAGGTTTGCGCGTAATCCCAACAGGAATGGCGAGGACCCCTGGGCGCTGGACAGGGACGGCGGCGGGCTGACGGGCGGGCGGTTCGACGTAGCGGGCTTTCTGGATTACCAGGGGGAGCGGTTTCCGGACCGCTTTGACGCCAACGCGTACCTGGCGATCACCCGGACGATGGATACCTGGGACCCGGTGCGGGGTTATCGAACGCCGGAGGAGGCCTTTGGGCGGATTCAGGCGCGGCTGATTTTCGTTGGAATCAGCTCAGATGGGCTGTTTCCCGCGGAGGATGTGAGGCATCTGGCGGAGACGGTCCGGGCGGCGGGCGCCTGGGTGGAGTACCGGGAGATGCGCACGGATCACGGCCACGACGCCTTTCTGGCTGAGCAAAAAGAACTGATTTCCTTATTGGATTGGCCGGAATAATACACTTGACGGATTACCAGCTTGTCACATGCCGCATGTGTTTCTATAATCCCCACATCACCGCATGGAAGACGGGGCCCGAATGCGGTACCCTGGAATCCCGCCGCCGAGGAAAACGAGGCAGTGCTTCCCCTCGCGAGTGCACGCACTGATTGTAATTGTCTACTTCCCAGGAGCATTGAATGAAGAAGTTTTTCCTCGCGTCCGTACTGGCGTCCACTTCCGCGGTGGCAGGCATGAGCCTCGTCGTCGCGCCCGCCCTGCAGGCCCAAGCACCCGCTGCGTCTGACCAGGTATCTATCAAGGACCCCGCTGATCACATCGCGCGGAATCCTGAAATACTCCACCGACCGCGCCAGTGCGAACGAGTTCGGCGGAACAATCACAGACTCGGCCTGCACGCTAACAAACGACCGCTCGTCAAATGCCTTAGGATCGATAATTGCGCTGTTCACATTGGTAAAAATCTTGAACTCGTCCGACACCCGAAGATCGTAGCCGTAAGAGGAGAGCCCGTACGAGATGACCCCTTCCCGTACTTGTTTTTCGCTGAAGGGCTCAATCATTCCGTGCTGGAGCGCCTGTTCTCGAATCCAGCGGTCATTTTGAATCGACATAATGCAAACTTTCCTCTCCGGCCGGCCATGCTCCGGCAGTGCAATTGAATGCTGCTCGTGGATGATGCTTAAGTTGTTTATGGTATTGGAGTATGCTGAGATTGACAACGGTGCCAACTCCCAATAGCATCCTGCCAGTAGGCCGCTCTGCGCAACCTGAGCAATACTCATCACAAAAAGGGGCGACGACATTGATCAAGCAGGATATTGTCCATCACGTGATTGAACGGACAGGCTTGCCGCGGGCAAAGGCTGAAGCCGCCGTGGATACAGTGTTTGAGGGACTGAAAGAAGCTCTGGCTGCGGGTGATCGTATCGAATTACGCGGCTTTGGCGTTTTCAGCGTACGTCCACGCAAAACCGGCATCGGCCGCAATCCCAGGACCGGCACAGAAGTCAGCATCGCGCCCGGCAAGGCAGTCCGTTTCAAGCCGGGAAAAGAATTGCACGCGCTGGCTGGCACGCCAAAGAGCAGCTGATAACTGCCGCCTGACGAATCAATCCACCAGTACCCTCGCCTCAAAAGGGACACTCCATTTTTGTTCTCTTTTGGCAAGGAGCGGCAAGCACGGGCTCAACTTTTTGAGCTTTGGGAAAGCCTTGGCTTTAGCCACGCGATAAAGCGAATTAAATCATCGCGGCCCAGGCTCCGAGCGTTTACTATTCTTTGAACAGGCCCTCATCCAACATCCGGCATCTTATTAAAAACAGGCAGAGCCTCGTTTAGACTGACACCCAACAAAGCCCGCCCCACAAGGAATCAGGAATTGACCGAGATACCCACCGTCGTACCGGAGCCGGCCGGCGCTTCCTTGTTGCACCAACCTCTGTTAACTAACCAGATTCCTTCCGTGGGCCAGGCTAAGAAGCGCATTCGGAAAGCCATTACGGACTACGGCCTCCCACTCTTCCTGCTCCTAGTCAGCGCGCTCACCACCACGGCTATCGGCGCCCGCTTCATGGACAATTTCCTGCATGGCAGCCCCGCCGTCGTCACTGAGGCCGATCTGTGGCCATGGCCATGGCTTCTGGACAATCCCAGCCGCTTCCAACTGGGATGGGCGTTTTCCGCGACGCTGCTGGCGATCCTGCTCATTCATGAGTTCGGACACTACTTTGCCTGCCGCGCCCACGGCATCCGCGCCACGCTGCCCTGGGTTCTGCCCGCTCCTACCCTCAGCGGCACGGCAGGCGCTGTCATCCAGATACGCAGCCGCATCCCCAATCGTCGCGCGCTGGTCGATGTCGGCGTCTACGGGCCACTGGCCGGCTACGCAGCCTCGCTTGCCGCGGTTGCCGTCGGCTTTGCGCTCTCCCACGCCTCCCAACCTGGCCAGCCCACCGGGCTCGTGGTCTTTGGCCATCCACTGACCCTGAAGCTCGTTCCGCGTCTCCTGAACCTGTTCCACCCCGGAACGCCGTCCTTCGACACGGCCCTGCGCCATCCCGTCCTGATCGCCGGATGGATCGGCCTCTTCATCACGGCGCTCAATCTGATCCCAGGAGGCCAACTGGATGGCGGCCACCTGCTCTACGCCCTTTCGCCGCGCTGGCACCGCATCGTCACACGCTGCCTGCCTGTGATTCTCGTAGCCTGTGGAGTCTTCTTCTGGGTGGGTTGGACTCTCTGGGGCCTGATGCTGCTCATTCCGGCTATGCGCCGCCATCCAAGCGTGCCGGTCAATCAGCCGCTCGGGGCAACGCGCGTGTGCGCCTGCCTACTTGCGCTCGTGGTCTTCACGCTCACCTTTGCCGCGCAGCCCTTTCAGGGCAGCTCGATTCTCACTTATTTGAAATAGCAGGAATTACTTCGAGGGTTCGCCGCCCGCTTCGATTACCGACTCTCTCATCGGCACAACCACCAGCCCACGCGGATCAGAACGCTTCACCTTGAGCAGGCGCCCGTTCTGTGCGAACTCCATCTCCCAGCCGCCCTTGGCTTTGGGTCCAGCCGCTTTCGTATCGACAAACGTCACCAGCGCTCCGCCCTTGCGCGAGACAGCCAGTTTCGCTGGAGCATACATAGGGTACTGCTCATCGGCCGGAACTGCCGCAATCAGCGAAGCGCGAACATGGCCCCCTGCCAGCGCCGCGTAGCACAGGCTCAGACGCAGCCAGTCCACAGACAAGCCTGTGGGCTCTTCCTTCACCATGTGATTGAAGTCGTTGATCGTCAGCGAATTCGAGGAGGATGGCGTAAACAGCGAGTAGCTCCGCCGCCGCACCGGAATTACCCGCACATGCCCCTCGCTGCCGCGCGGCACTACCGCCGAAAACAGCGTCACATCGCCTGCACCGTTGATCCGGCTGTACTCCAGGATCAGATGATCCGGAAAGACCGGACAAACCGCCTGCTCATATCCCCAGCCGGTGTCGTCGCCCAGCTTGAAGCCCTGTAGCTCCGCCCGCCGCGCAATCTCCGACTCAGCCGAAGCCGCCAGCAGCCGGTCAGGCTCCGTCATCGCCTCTTGCGCGCGAAACTCCAGCGTATCGTACCGTCCCGTATGCAGATCCAGCGGAAACGGAGTCGGCGTTGGCGGCCCTACGATCGGCTTGATCTTCAGCCCATGCAGGTCCGCTGGCGTCTCCTGTGCCAGGCACAAACCGCCCGACGCAACCAGAATCAGAATCAGCGCGCTCTTCCCTAAAGCAAGCCTCATATCTGCCTCCAGCTTACCATCGCAGCCAACTCTCGCTGATTCAAATAGGTAGGGCAAGGCTTTAGCCTTGCCATTCACCCATCCGACAATCTTCCCCACGAGGGGCCTCGATGGCCCCGAGCCTCTCATCCAAACCACCCATGGCTTATATAGAAATCTTTGGAACATCTAGGTCGGGACGGCTCTTACGGATGGCTCCCAGAAGTTCCTGAATATCCTCCAGCTTTAAATGCCGCAACGAAATGTCAACAAATCCGTTTGGACCGCCGTTACGGTAAACCGCAATACGACGAAAAGGCCTCGACTGAGCCAAAACATCGCCAGCCGAAGAGACTTCATTCTTCACGCTGGTAATCTCATCAAACCGTATGCACCGCTCTGGCCCCCCACTTGCCCGCATGACCACACTTTCTTGGTCCCATAACACCCTATACTTCATTCCGAAACAAACAATGAAAACACCGAATAACAACCAAGGCACCGCAGGCGCCCACAGGAATGCAGATTCTGAAGTCTTAATAAATACAAAGGCAGAAAAGACCGTAAAGCCGCCGAGAATAATCGTTTGGCCGACGTAGGGTTGGATCGTTCGTCTCAGCGGAATAAGCTCTGAATCCGAGGTCATTTGCACGCCACTAGTGTTTGCGTTGCAGGTCGTCATCGCCTACGTACGCGTACCCTTGACAGAAAAAAGGGCACCCCAACCGGGATGCCCTTCTCTACTACCCTGAAGCGATTAAGCAGCAGGCTTGCGATGCACAGGCGTAGGCTTGTGCGCCGGAGCAGCCTTCTTCTTCTCCACCTGGATCTCGCCGTCACGCATGATGATCTGCGCCGGATTCTGCGTGTAGGAGTCGTACGTGCCGACCAGGTTATTGATCTCCGAACCTACCGCCGGAACATCCTTGTCAGCCAGCGGAGCCTTCAGGTTCACGGTGAAGTCGGGCTTCTTGTCCGCCTTCGCGTCCTCGGTCACAGCCACCTGTATCTGGCTCGTCGTAGCCGCCAGTACTGTGCCTGGAACCTGACTCACTTGGTCCTTCAGGATCGCCCACAGCTTCTCGGCATTTTCCTTCGAGGCATTGGCCAGGATGTACTCCTTGTCACCCAGCGCCAGCGTGGTGAGATCAGGTGTGCTCGTCACGACACCGTCGGCAATATCCTTCGGGGTCGGCGCCGGATCGATCTTGAACCCGTCCGGAGGAAAGAGTGTATTAGCCGCAGCCGCCAGCACCGTCTCATAGCCGTCTTCCTTGCCGTGGTAGCGCTTGTACCAGTACCGCGCCTGCTTCTCGATCACCGGCTTGTAGTTGGCTGGGGCAAAGTTCTGGGCGCGCGCCAGGAACCACACAGCGTTCACCATATCTGGAGGTGTCAGCTGCGTATAGGCCTGTCCGAGCACCAGCGTGTCGTTCAGCGCGGGCGCTACCTTGGTCTGCTCCGGCGGAATCGATTGCAGTTCCGTGCGGAACTCCTCGATCGCGGCCTTGATGTCCTTCTTTGAAACTTCGTCGTCATAGGCGATCACAGAATGAAAGAAAGGATCGGTCGTCGACTTCTGCTTCTTGAAGTCCTCGTCCTTCACATCCGCGGGCTTGGGGGCCGCCAGACCCTTCTGAGCCATCGCCGCTGCATCGTCGAGCAACTGTGCCTGCTGGGCAGGGTTCGCGCCGGCCTGCTGCTTGTTGATGAATGCGATCAGGTACATCGCCTTCAGGTTGTTGGGATCCATCTGCAGCAGCCGCTTGGCAGCGTCCACAGTCTTCGCCATGTCGCCGGCGGCCATGTAAGCGTCCACCAGCCCATCCAGAACCGACCTCTTCAAGACGCTCTGGGGGTACGACTGCAGAAAGCCTTCACTTGCTGAGGCCTTGGTTTTTGGATCAGTCTGGGTAGTCGCGTTCGTATACGCGTTGTACTCAGCGGGGTCCTTGATAGATACCTGGTCAGACGCAGCGGGTGCTTGGGCCTGCAGGGCGGGCGCGACGACGAGGCTCATGCCTGCCACCGCGGAAGTGGACGCCAGTACGGACGCGAGGAAAAACTTCTTCATTCAATGCTCCTGGGAAGTAGACAATTACAATCAGTGCGTGCACTCGCGAGGGGAAGCACTGCCTCGTTTTCCTCGGCGGCGGGATTCCAGGGTACCGCATTCGGGCCCCGTCTTCCATGCGGTGATGTGGGGATTATAGAAACACATGCGGCATGTGACAAGCTGGTAATCCGTCAAGTGTATTATTCCGGCCAATCCAATAAGGAAATCAGTTCTTTTTGCTCAGCCAGAAAGGCGTCGTGGCCGTGATCCGTGCGCATCTCCCGGTACTCCACCCAGGCGCCCGCCGCCCGGACCGTCTCCGCCAGATGCCTCACATCCTCCGCGGGAAACAGCCCATCTGAGCTGATTCCAACGAAAATCAGCCGCGCCTGAATCCGCCCAAAGGCCTCCTCCGGCGTTCGATAACCCCGCACCGGGTCCCAGGTATCCATCGTCCGGGTGATCGCCAGGTACGCGTTGGCGTCAAAGCGGTCCGGAAACCGCTCCCCCTGGTAATCCAGAAAGCCCGCTACGTCGAACCGCCCGCCCGTCAGCCCGCCGCCGTCCCTGTCCAGCGCCCAGGGGTCCTCGCCATTCCTGTTGGGATTACGCGCAAACCTCTCCGTAAACAGCTGCGGCGACTTGTAGCTTAGCGTCGCGATCTGCCGCGCCAGCGTCAACCCCTTTCGCGGTGGCCGCTGAGGCGGATATCGGCCGTCCAGCCAATTTGGGTCGTCTTCAATCGCCCTCCGCTGCAGGTGATTCAGCGCCAGCCCCATCGCGCTTAGCGGAGCTACCGCAATAATCGCCGCCCGCGCCACCCGCTCGGGATAAAGGATCGCCCACTCCAGCGCCTGCATGCCTCCGATCGACCCGCCGATCGCGAGCGACAGTCGCTCGATCCCCAGCGAATCCAGCAGCTGCGCCTGCGCCCGCACATTGTCCCGAATCGAAATCAGGGGAAAATTCGCCCCGTAGACCTCGCTGCCGTCCTCGCTCTCAGGATTCACCGAACCCGGCCCGGTAGACCCATAGCATGATCCCAGCATGTTCACGCAGATCACGCAGTCCCGCCGCAGATCCACAATCCCTTTACCCAAAGAATTGCCGTCCTGAACTACTAAAGGGATGTCATCCTGAGCGGAGCGCAGCGCAGCCGAAGGACCTGCGTTTTCTCCCCTTTCCACCCCGCCGCCAAACAATTCAGGCCACCACGCCCCCACCAGCGCCGAACCCGAAAGCGCATGGCACACCAGCACCGCATTGTCCCGTGCAGCATTCAGCCGTCCGTATACCGCGTAATGCAGCGTAGGCGAGTCCAGCGTCCGGCCGCACTCCAGCAGCAGATGCCCGTCCAGCACAAAATCGCCTTCATACGTAGGCGCAGGGCCGCCCGCCTCCAGCCGTCCGCGACGCGCGGCCGTAGGTGTGAGCTCCCTGCGCGGCTCCGTAACTATGCTCACTGCGCTACCAGTTCTCCTGTCACCCCGGCCGTCGCCTTCTCCAGCGCCTGGTCGAGATCCGCCAGAATATCCCGGATATCCTCGATCCCAACCGACAGCCGCACCATCTCCGGCGTTACCCCGGTCTCCGCCTGCTCCGCGACCGTAAGCTGCGAGTGCGTCGTCGACGCCGGGTGAATTACCAGCGACTTCGCGTCCCCGATATTCGCCACCAGCGAAAACAGCTTCAAGGCGTTGATTAACTTCTTTCCTGCCTCAAAGCCGCCCTTAATCCCAAACGTAAGCAGAGCTCCCTGCCCAACCGGCAGATATTTCTGCGCCCGCGTGTAATACTTCGACGACTCCAGGCCCGGATAGTTCACCCACTCAATTGCAGGATGCGCTTCCAGGTGCTTCGCAACCGCCAGCGCATTCTCAGAGTGCCGGGCCAGGCGCAGGTGCACCGTCTCAATCCCCTGCAGAAACAGAAATGCGTTAAACGGCGACAGCGCCGCGCCCGTATCCCGCAGCCCCTGCACACGCGCCTTCAGAATGAAAGCCACCGGCCCAAAGACCTGCCAGTAAGACAGCCCGTGATACGAAGGATCAGGCTCAGTAAACTCCTTGAACCGCCCGGAAGCCGCCCAGTCAAACTTGCCGGCATCCACAATCACGCCGCCAATCGACGTCCCATGCCCGCCCAGAAACTTCGTCGCCGAATTGACCACGATATCCGCGCCCCACTCAATCGGCCTGACCAGCGCCGGCGAAGGCGTCGTGTTGTCCACCACCAGCGGCAGCCCGTTCTCATGCGCAATCGCCGCCAGCTTCTCGATGTCCACCACGTCCAGCTTGGGATTCCCCAGCGACTCCGTATAAATCGCCTTCGTCTTCGCGGTAATCGCAGCCCGCAGCCCGTCAAAGTCATCGGCATCCACAAACTTCACCGCAATGCCCAAGCGCGGCAGCGTGTAGTGGAAGAGGTTGTAAGTCCCGCCGTACAGCGAAGTCGTCGAGATAATCTCATCGCCCGCTGCCGCCAGGGTCGTGAGCGTCAGTGTCTCCGCAGCCTGCCCTGAAGCCGTAGCCAGCGCCGCTGCGCCGCCCTCCAGTGCCGCCACCCGCTTCTCAAAGACATCTGTCGTCGGATTCATGATCCGCGTATAGACATTGCCGAACTCCTGCAGCGCAAAGAGCCGCGAAGCATGGTCCGCATCGTTAAAGACATATGAAGTCGTCTGGTAAATCGGCACCGCCCGCGACCCGGTCACCGGGTCAGGCACTTGTCCAGCGTGAACGGCAAGAGTTGCAAACTGCTGCTTCGGCTCTACTTCATCTGACATGCTCATCTCCTCATCTTTCCCAAATTCAAAATCCCGATCACCAACAACTGCTGTCATTCTGAGCGAAGTCGAAGAACCTGCTTTTGTCTTCGCTTTTCTTTCTGTCATTCCCACAGGGAATCTGCTTCTAACAAATTCCAATCAAGTAAGAAAAGGGATGCCCCATATCTGACGGCGCATTTTGCCGGCAGATGTGGGAGAGCACAAACCCCGGCCCACCAACCGCGCCCTCATCCTTCACACACTACCCCATTTACTGATATCGAAAATCACATCCAAAACGCGCCACCCGCAAAGCAAGCGGCTCGAATCCACGTAGGGACCCGAGCCGCTTTAGCTGAATTCTGGCTGCGTTTTATCGCATTCGCCGTATCCGAGCCAAAGGGGCAGGTCCCCCGCACATGCACATACACATGCAGCAGCAAATCCCATCCACCTGGCTCCGAATCGACATCCCTGACAGTATTCCCTTCACCACTTCGAAAGTCAACTCCAGTAATCGTTCGCAGCTCACACCTCTACTCCGCGTCTGACTTCCCATCTCGGATCATTCACCACGACTTCCGAGTCGCCACCGCCGGCGCTCTTCCTGAAAATTCACCACAAAAATCCTTGACAATCACGCTCAGCGAAGATTAGAGGATTAGGGGCAAGCAGACGTGCCCCCGCACCGTTCCCCAGCTCTGCGTCGGTCATCCGCTTCTTCCTTGGTTATTCCGGTTCAGCTAAATCAATCGGCAAAGGAGAGGTTCCGCATGGCACCCACCAAAAAACCCATCGACATCGGCAGCATCTTCACCCACAACCCCTGGGGACCCATCGCGGATCCCGGTCCCGAAGTCTACATCGCTTTGCAGTCGCTGCCTCAGGAGCATCAGACCGCCGGCGTCGCAGCCGTCAACGAGGCGCTCGCGTCCATCGCCGCGGCCAAGGGCAAGGCCTACACTCAAATCGCAAACGTACTCAACAAAGCCGGAAAAGGCTGAAGGCCGGCACACCATGGCCGCCACTTTAAGCATCTGTTCGGAGTTCGCGAGCACTCGTGCGCGTGAGCGGGACACCAGCCGAACCGTCGTCCTGATCGGCTTCAAGCGTCAGGGAAACCTCGGCCTCGGCTATCTCGCCTCCACGCTGCGTGCTCGCGGCTACACCGTGGAGATTCTCGACTTCGAAGATCCCCTCAACAACATCCTCGCCGCAGTGCGACTAGCTGACCCCATCCTCGTTGGCTTCTCGCTTATCTTCCAGTTCTATATCTTCCGCTTTGAAAAGATGATGCGGGCCCTTCGCGAGCATGGCTGTCACGCGCACTTCACCATGGGCGGCCACTTCCCAAGCCTGAGCCACGAACACACCCTCCA
>Ga0206958_1241_pt1 | contig 13425 bp, 17 predicted proteins | sample Alteio_BWOrgHeat_33_FD_152968 | JGI IMG/M metagenome (GOLD analysis project Ga0206958, IMG submission 152968) | Enriched cells from forest soil in Barre Woods Harvard Forest LTER site, Petersham, Massachusetts, United States -... | ecosystem: Environmental > Terrestrial > Soil > Temperate forest >... | reverse complement strand
AGGCTTTTAAGTCCGTAGATTTTCCCGGCAAGTTCCGAAGCAATCGCCGCCACGGACTTATCGCCGCGTTTGGCGACATCTTCCGCCGCGCCCGCTGTATCGGCATGAACCACGGCTTTAATCTTTTTCGCGCGTAACCATTTGCGGCACTGGGCCAGCGCCTGTTCGTGGCTTTCGACGCGTTTGATATCGCTTAGTTTTGTGCCGGGCAGTGTAAGCAGATGATGCACAATCGGCTGATAATGCTCGCCGATAATATGCAGGCCGCCTTCCGGCAGAAGATGATGCACATCGGCAACGCGTCCGGCGACGGAATTCTCGATCGGTATCATTGCCAGTTCGGCTTTGCCTTCGCGTACGGCGGCAAAGGCATCTTCAAATGTGAGGCAGGGCAGCGGCGTGAGACGCGGATAAACCGCGCGGCAGGCGATATCCGAATTGGCGCCGAGCGCGCCCTGGAATGCGATTTTATGTTTCATTTCCTGCCCAATACCTTTCGCGCTATTTCTAAATCCTCCGGCGTATCGACGCCCAGCGGCACATCGTCGATAACTCCCACCTCGATCCGCATGCCAAGCGAAAGCGCCCGCAGCTGTTCAAGCTTCTCGCGCAATTCCAGCGGCGAAGGCGGTGATGCGACAAAGCGTGCCAGCGCGTCGCGCTGATAAGCGTAAAGACCGATATGATGATGCATTGTGCCTTCGCCGGATGGAACCGGCAGGCGCGAGAAATAAAAGGCGCGGCCTTGCGTAGCGCCGGGCGCAAGATCAAAAACGGCCTTTACAATGTGCGTCGCCAATCTTTCCTTCTCACTTTTGATTGGCACGGCCAGCGTGCCTATATCGACTTCCGGATTTTGCAGCAGGTCATAGGCAGCGCGGATAATTGCCGGATTTATGGTCGGCAGATCGCCCTGAACGTTAATAATAGCATCATAAGATTCGCCGTTCTTATAAAGATTGAGCGCTTCCCATATACGGTCGGAGCCGGAAGGGTGATCGGGGTTTGTCAGGACAGCCTCGCCACCCGCATTTTTTATCGCATCGGCAATTTGTTGTGTATCGCAGGCAACCAAAACCGGCCCGACCTTACTTTCCATGGCGCGTTGCCAGACATGCACGATCATGGGCATCCCATGAATATCGGCCAAAGGCTTGCCCGGCAGCCGGGTCGATGCCATACGGGCCGGGATAATAATGAGGGGTTTTGTTGGAGGGCGGCGCATGAGTATGGTTTCAAGTCTCTCTGATCATCTTTATAATATGAATCTATGAAGGAACCAAATCCAATCCTCGTCTTCGATCGCGCGTTGTTGCGCCAACGCCGGAACCGGGCTGCGCCGCATTTTAGCAATCATAGCGTTCTATCGGATGAAACGGCCGTGCAGTTGATCGATCGGTTGGGCGATATTAAGCGGGATTTTAAATCCGTACTGTGGATGGGTTCAAAAAATGAAGATGCGGAAGCTTATTTACAAAAGCGCGGGTGTGAATTTCTTGCGTTATCGGATATTTCCGAGAACATGTTGAGGCATGAACATTGGTGTTCCCCTCCCCTTGCGAGAGGGGTTAGGGGAGGGGTCGGAGGTAGCCACAAAGAAAACCCCTCACCAACTCGGACTAAACTCGCTGCGCTCGTTAAGTCCTCGTATCCTCTCCCGCAAGGGGAGAGGAACGATGTAGTTCTGGACGAAGAGTTCCTGCCATTCGCGCCGAGCAGTTTCGATCTTGTGATCGGCAATTTTAATTTGCATTTGGTAAACGATCTTCCCGGCACGCTGTCCCAAATACGAAATATCTTACGGCCGGACGGGTTATTTCTTGCGGCGTTTCCCGGAGGAAAAACCCTGCAGGAATTACGTACCTGCCTTATGGAAGCGGAATTGGCGGTGACCGGCGGGGTCAGTCCGCGTCTGTTCCCTACCATTGAACTGCAAACCGCAAGCGGGCTTTTGCAGCGCGCGGGATTTTCTTTGCCGGTGGTAGATAGCGAAATCCTGACGCTGACCTATGACGGCATCTTTGCCCTTATGGATGATTTAAGTGGTATGGGCGAAACGAACATCCAGATGCAGCGGCTGCGTCACCCGACCCGCCGATCTGTCTTTCTCGAAGCATCACGGCTTTATGAACAGCGTTTCGAAGAGGGTGCGGGGCGTATTTCGGCGACGTTCGAGATTCTCTTTTTACATGGATGGAAGTAGCTGAGCTCAGTTCTTATTGATTAAATTATGGAACCATCCCTTTATTGGAAAAAGCAAAGCGGCGAATTTCGTCGGAGGCAGTTCTAATGGCGTCTCGTTCTGAATCTATGAGTGGCTTTCCAGATTCAACCGTAAAATGAAAATCCCCATCCCTATAACGGTTTTCTGTATAGGGATAGTTTCCTAGAATAACAAACCCAGGCAATCTTTTCGTTTCTTCATCGATACTCCAATAGATACCGTAATGATAATTTTTAGGCAAAAAGTCCGCTGGAGGGGTAGTAAAAAAATCCCAGTCATATCCGAAATCCTTGGTCCCCTGCTTGCTGCAGGCAACGTCACCAACATGGGCGTATTCTATTATTGCGTCTTCGCCTGGAGGCAGGAAATCTCTATAATCTTTTTCATTGGGCCACGTTTTAATGCAGCTCTCCATGCTATTTAATGTGAAGAGTGCTATTTTGGGATATTTCTGTGCTAGGGAATCTGGTGGAAATTCTTGAGGTTTGGATGTTTTTTGTGCGGCGGTCTGAAGGGCTAAAAGCATGACGGCGCATGATACGCCACATGCTACCCGGACAGCGTATGTAAAATTCTGTAACTTCATAGAAGACCTTTGAACAGCTTATAATGCTATGGCTTTTCAAATTGTCAATCTGAACGATTTGTAACGGCAGCAGTGTTATTGACGCTATATACCATGAATCAAAAGATTGATATTGTGTGCAAGATTTCTGAATGCGGGCGTGGCGGAATTGGTAGACGCACTGGATTTAGGTTCCAGCGATGAAAGTCGTGGGGGTTCAAGTCCCTCCGCCCGCACCATTTTTAAACCGGCTGTGACTGTAATCACATCATGCGTATTTTCTTCATCGTTTTAAAGTACGCCGCCGATTTAGGATGATTTTGCAATCATGCGATCGAAGATAACGGGGGCAGTATGGACAATTCATTGGAACAGGCGGCAAAGGATTTGACCATCCTCACATCCGCCTCCTGGTCGTTTAAGCCGATTTTATCTGCGCCTGCTTCCTATTACGAGGTGGAAAAAATTCTGGATCAGCTGCAAGCGGCGGGTGCCATCACTGGTTACAGAAATGCCAGTACCTTTCTCCGGCAAGGGGAAGATTCAAAATATCACCGTTCAAGGCCTGTTGCCGTTGAAGGTACAGATGCGGCCAAAATCAGGTCATTAGCAGTCGAGGCAGAAGAAGCCATTAAGGTTGCCGAGCAAAGTGCTCATCTTCTCGGACTCTTACTCAACACGACCAAGCATGGGTTTAATCCGCAGGCTGTGGTGCAGGGGGATAATACTATTCGACTGGGTGAGGTTTCTCCTGATCGCCTGATTGCTCTTAAGGGGTTAGAAGATGCCGGTTTAATAAAGGTGACTGATCTCCGTTTCAACAAAGTCCAGGTTGATCTTATTTCAACCGACGCAATTACGGCCAAAATCGATCCCCAGCTGAAAGAAGCCGCGGGCATTCTTAATTTATTCGGCACTATTTCTGGTTATCCATGGACTTATTATCCTGAATTGGGATTTAACAGTCCGACCAGTGTCGCTTCAGAAATTATGGAAGGTATTGAGCAGCTTAAAAAGGCTGGCGTCATTGATCTTCATAAAACTGACAGAAATGTTGTTGTTACAGTTAAGGATATAGCCAAACTGAGATGGCGAGGGGCGGCAAAGCGCGCCAGAATCGACGCCAGGGTCGAGGCTAAAGAGATCATTGGGTTTCTGGTCGGGAAAACTCCCGATGGTGACTGGTTTTACAATTTGAACAAAGCCCGGTTGAAGCCGGTTGTGGATGGCTTGGTGGCGTCTGGTGCGATTGTTTGCGAGCCGGAAGGTACGGAAACGCCAAGAGATAAAGAATTTTCTTTTTATCTGAAATCATTTAACTTCAAAAAACTGCGCGCCATGGTCGATGTTGACTCATTGCATCGAAATCAGCGCGTCGCCGAAGCCTTGAACATACTAGCTAATGCCCATGTTTCAACCGTTCATGACAAATATGACTGGAACAGATGGCATTACTCTCCGATAGAAATCTATAAATTACCTCGTTCTGCGGGTGAGGTTGAATCTCAATTGGTAGGCCTTCAAACAGAAGGTCTTATCGATTTTGCGCGAGATGAGCGTGGAAGAACGACGGTAGAGGTAAAAGACGAATCCGGTCTTATGGCTAAGGCACAGGAAGCCAGGAAGTCCCTCGATAGAGTTGAGGATGTCGGGCAGGTGCTCAAGGCATCTGTCGGGGATGGCGCGATTTTCTATCGTAATGGCCTCATGCCGTCTCTGCGCATGGATTATGTGCGGGGTGACGGCTTGCGGCCTTTATCTGAATTACAGGCGGCGGGGAATCTGGCTTATACCCTCGGACCCGCGGATGTAATAGTTAAACCTGTTGATACACAAAAACTACTTGCTCATTTGCAGCCGCGGCTGGTTAAGGAAGAAGCCACTTATCAGCGAAATGCCGAGGCAATCAAATTGCTCGGGATTGAGGCGTCAGGCGAACCATGGATTCCGGAATATCATATTAAGCCTGTTCCACCTTATGTGGAATTCGGTTTGATGCGGCGTGAGAGCGCAGAATATCAAAAATTGGATACCCTGCGCGAAGCTGGAGTCATATCTTTTGAATATCCTGAAAAGCCCGGGCCAAACGGGAAGGTTGTTCTCATTACGGTAAACGACTTGAGCAGACTCCGCGAGGTAACCCAGGATTCTCAAAAAAGCTATCAAGAACGGCAAGAAGTCATCGAGCTATTGTGGAAAATTACCGGTCATCAATTCCATACTTCCTATGGAACCGTACAAACGGCCTATGAATATGACGAACCCGTAAGAGATCATCTTGAGACGACATTTGAAGAGTTAAAAGCCAAAGGCGCCATTCAGTATGAAAAATGGTACGCCGGACGAGACGAGACTCAGGACCTGCTCATTGTTAAGGGGTATGACCTCGATACATTGCGCCACCATATCGCTGCACCCGTCGCACCTTTGCCCGGGGGAATGTCTGTGCTGGAAGAACGGCTGGCACTCTGACTTAATTGATGAAGCTTTAGGCGCTCCCGCTAACCGGGGCCTGTTTCAAGAATTCAACTTCCTCCGGCGTCGGGTCGCGGCCGAGGATGGGGTTGCGTTGCGGGAAGCGCCCGAAACGCTGCACGACGTTTAAGTTCTGTTCGGCAATCGACAGCCACTGATTTTCTTTTACGCGTTCGCGGATATAAAACAGTGCGAGCCGCTGATCGCCGACATTCTCAGAATTGAGAAACGGCAGATAGAAAAGCAGCTTGTATTGCTTGTCGATGCGGTCGTCGAAATGTTTGATAATGGCGTTGCGCGCATATTCCAGCGCCATTTCATCGGTTTCAAAAGCGCGCGAGGTGCCTCGGAACATGCGGCGTGGAAACTGGTCGAGCAGCAGCATGAGCGCCAGCATGCCTTCGGGCGTTTCTTCCCATTTGCCGAGTTCGCCGGCGACGGCCTGTTCATAAAGCGCTAGAAATCTTTCCCGTACGGTGGCGTCCAGCGTGCGATCCTCGCCGAACCACCGATCCTGGCCGACTTCATAGAACCAAAAGTTCAATATATCTTCAGGGGTTACGGGCATATTTTGGTGCCAATTATAGCTGCATTCTGTTGAGATTTTCTAAATCATAGACATCATCGCCGCTTAAAACATCGTAAAGAAAGATTCTGCCGATCAGCAACAATTAGCAAAAATTGGTTTGCAGGCCATTAATGCCTTTAAAATCAAATAGTTATATGGGGTTTGAAGAATCGGGTGACATACCCGTTGCAACATATCTTTCAATGCGTGACGGACGGCAAGACTGTCATGGCTTCCAGAACCTCGTAATGGCGGTTCAGCATGTGCATGGTTTTGTTTGAAACTGATGCATCGCTCATCTGGCGCATCACGCTTTGCGCCTGGTCCAGTTCCATTTTGAGGTAATCGCACATATTCCTCATATCTTCCAGCATAAAGTAACGCTCGAGATGCACGCGCGCGCGCAAGCTTAATTCTATCGGATCGGCGGGTTTGTTCAGAAAATCGTCAGCGCCGGATGAAAGCGCGCGGAGTTTGGTTTCGCGGTCTTCCAAAGCCGTCTGAACGATAATCGGCATGTGCGGGATGTCAGAATCCTTACGTGCCTGCTCGCAGTAACCAAAGCCATCGAGCTTGGGCATGCGGATATCGAGAATGACAAGGTCGGGTTTGAAAATGCGGGTTTTCTCGACGGCTTCGAGGCCATCGGAAGCTTTTTCTATTGTTTGAAATCCGGCTTTTGACAAAGCCTCGGTAATGATTGTCAGGCTAACTCTGGAATCATCCACGATCAGGATACGCGCGTGGGCCAGGCGATAGGGCATAATCAGCATGGCAAAGCCTTTGACGAAGATGCGGGAAGGTTGTGATCAAGGAAAGAATACTATCGTAAGTTTATTAATGCGTGATTAAGCAGCCGCCCTGGATACACATTATAGTATGCGAACCCCTTTGTTTTATAAGAAAAAATAGACGGCTAGCTGTTGTCAAAAAGGCCTTCGACTTTACAGCGGTTTTATAATTGTGGCGCGGGCTCCGCATCGTATAGCAACACGATACCCGTTACTTCTGTCGATGCCGACGAAAGCCGGCACCCTTTAATCTTAGAGAAGGAGGTTGTTATGGGTAACTCACAACAAAACTATCAGCCACAATCCGGTCAGCAAAAGCAAGCCGGTCAGGGTGAACAGAATTACTTCAACAAAGGCAAACCGGAAGATAATAAATCCGGAGTCGAGAAGTCAGGGAAGCCCGGCGAATGCTCGACGGACAAGGATAAGAACGCGGAAACACGGCGCACTGCAAACCGTGATGAAGATGCCGCGGAATAAATCTTCAGAATAAATCTTTCCTTACGGAAAGATTGGGAAAAGCCGGGGCAACCCGGCTTTTCTTTTGCGTGTTCTTTATACTTTTATCCCTTGCTTCTTACTGCCGGTTTGCGCGGCACCCGTTAAGCTTAACGAATACAAGGAGGTGCAGCATGGCTTCGCAAACCCAACATTTTCATAAAACAAAACCAACTGTTTCCCCCCAGTCAAAAACCTTTCACGGATTGGTGCCGCCGAAAGTCGGCCTTATTCATCAGGTGCGGCAAAAACTCGCGCTTTCGCTGGAGGAATTACAGCGTATGGAAGATGAAGGTGGTCGTCCAATCACGCCCGAGCAAAGCGAAGAAATGAAGAAATTGTCGACCGCCATACATGAACTGGATAATTTAATGGACCCTGAGGATGATGAGGAGGCGGTGGAAAATTAAGATGGTTACAAGAAATCTTCTCACTCTTCTCGTTATTTTGCTGATTGGGGTGCTTGCCTGGGGCGTCCTCACAATGCCGGACCGGCGTACCACCGGCCAGAGGATCGGCGATGCCGTGGATGCCCTCCCCAACGTTGATCGGGCGAGTCGGGAGATTCAGCCTCGCACGCCGGGACAAAAACTGGGCGATGCCGTCAGAGACGCCGGACAGAATATCAAGGATAACACCGCTCCTTGAATTCCCTAAAAAAGCGTAACTTTTAAGCAGGAGGGATTGGCGGTCGGCGGCCGGTGATGAGGCTGTAGATCAGACTGATCACGAATAAGATGACAAAGAGGACCGCAAGAAATTGGGCAATCTCGGCAAAGGTTCCTGCCAAGCCACCGAAGCCCAGCACGGCAGCGATCGCGGCCAAGATAAAGAAGGTTATCATCCAGTTGAGCATGGGTACTCCTTATTGGCATCATGGATCTTATTTCCATAATGAGTGCAGGGTTAACGTCCGGAATCTGCCGAACGCACAATAATGTCATCCTTTACGGATTTAACACCGACTACACGGTGAGCCAGTTCAACTGCGCGGGCCTCACTGGCCGGCGAATCAACAAAGCCACTCAACTGAACAACGCCTTGCATGGTTTCTACATTGACCTGCGACGCTTTGACTTGCGGATCAGAAACGAACGCTTGCTTGACTTTTGTGGTGATCGTTGCGTCGTCGACATATTGTCCGGCTGTTTCCCGACCAGAGAACATGGAACAAGATGCCAAGGATAGGAAAAAAACTGGGACAAGAAAGAATCGGGCAAAGTGCGTACGATGCATGTTTATTTCCTCAAAGTTAGATCTCAAGTTGTGTCATCATTGTCTTCAATCGCTCATGGTGATTGCGATGCCGGAATGCGGATAAGGTCATTAACGGATTTGGTGCCGTCGGCATGTTGGGCCAGCCTGACCGCTTCATCCTCTTCATTTTTAGAAGAAACGGTGCCGCCCAGTTGCACAATACCCTGATTGGTGGCCACGGAAATGTTGGTTTGCTTAAGAACCGTATCCGTTGCGATCGCGGCCTTAATTTTGGCGGTTATCGTCGCATCATCGATATATTGGCCGGCAGATTCAGCGCCGTAGGCGATCGAAGCTGTGCCAAGGGAGAATACCAGAAAAGACAGGGCAATGCGGGATGAATGCGACATGGGAACTCCTCAAAAAGTTATGTCTGAGCAAATTTATGAGTAATAATAAAAATTTTCGCTGCACTTCACTGAACGAAAAGATAAGTATTGCATAAAATTTTTTGATCAAATTTTCTATCGATATGGTTTCTTTATTAACCTATATGCTCTCCTTATTAATGTGCCCTGCCGTTCTTATAGTATCTTGAAGGCAATTGACGCACCCTGATTATCCCTCTCTAGACACAAAGGAGATTGTCATGAATACGGACCAGGTATCAGGTAAGGTTGACCAGCTTACCGGAAAAATTAAAGAGAAATGGGGTCTTCTGACAAAAGACGACGTTGCTCTTTATGAAGGCAAGCGCGATCAATTCTTTGGCAAGCTGGAAGAGTTATATGGGCTCGAACGCGACGAAGCGGAAAAGCAAATTCGTGATCTCAAGGACGCGCAGACGAATCGCGCTGCTTAAAGATCGTATTGCTTAATCGGGGAACCTGCATAGGTCGATGACCGAAAGCGGGTTTGGAAAGCGCCGCTTTCTCCATGGAGCGGCGCTTTTCATTTTTCTGGTTATGCGGCTATGGATCGTCGCGGTACCTCATTCCAGATTTATGCGGCCCTTATCGCCTTATCCTCGAGGCAGAATAGATGTTTTATCCGAAATTGATTTAGATAACGGCCTCTCCTGTGAATCTAACCAATGAGGGTAATCATGAAGCGCATTCTCGCCACGATGAGCTTGCTGACCGCGATGCTGGTACTTACTTCCGCGCCGGATGCCTATGCGGGCAACAGCGGGGTCGAGGCTGCTTTACAAAACTATGGCGATCTTTCGATGTTCTATCAGGCGCTTCTTAATACCGGCGTCATCAATGAACTCAAGGAAGGCGAACGCTATACGGTCTTTGCGCCGACCAACGCCTCTTTTTTTAATGAAGTATCGCGGCAGACCTACCCATGCTTTTACGCCGTCGAGTGTCGTCCGCAGATTGCCGTTCTCTTGCGCAACCATATCCTTGAGGGGCGGTATGATTTAGCCGAACTCGTAAGTTATGGGCAGGGCCTGCGTACAATCGGCAATACGGTCATTCATGTTGGCGAGCCGTTCGTTGGCGATTATGAAGTCAACGACAAAAGAATTATGAGTCAGGCCGAAATCGTCGGGAACAGTATCTATCGCATTGCGGGGGTTATAACGACGCCGCAGGAACTCAGGCAGTTTCAGACCGTTGCGTTCGTCGTGCCGCCTGCGGATACCGTGACGACCACAACGACAGTTCAGAAAACGACCACTGTAGTTCCGGAATCGTCACGCTATCCCGCTGGTACGATGGTGCTCGTACCCCCGGCGGATGGCGGGCAAACCACGACGATCACCCACACTTATACAACAGAACAATAACCTGAATCGTGGCCACAGATGCGTCACTATGAGGGGCTACGCTGAATAATGGACCGCGGGGTCAGATAAACCTTTCTTAATGGGACTTTTATTAGTTCTTTATGTAGTTTTCTTCCTTCCGCATAGTCCTTTGATAAATTGTCTGTCATTTTGTCTCGTGTGCCTTTATCCCTTCCTGATAGTGCGGAGTTCTTCCATGAGCAAATATCAAATCCTCATCCTGTTGTCTCTCTCCCTTCTTGTTATCGGTCCAGCAAGCGCTAAAAATTACGATGGAGGCGGTTGCCCCGAGAGTCTCATCGATACGCGCGATGTCGTGCGTGATGAATCTGACGGCACCATAGTGCATTCTTCTTCCGGCGAATGCGTGCGTACTCAATGGGACGCCGGTTATGATGCTTGTCGGCAGGGTCCTGTTTCTCTCCGCACCAACGTTTCCCTGTCACGGGAGGACCGCACGGTTTATTTCGGCTTCAACCAGGCAAGCCTTTCTCCGGAAATGAAAGACCGCCTCGATACGTTGGCGACAACGCTGCGGTCGCAACAGAATGTCCGCGGCGTCAGGATTTTCGGTTATGCGGATCGTATCGGCAGTCCGTCTTACAATGAACGGCTGTCCAAGAAACGGGCTGAGACGGTAAGGCACTATCTTGCGGTGCGCGGCCTGATCAATATGCGAGTGACGGAAACCAAATGGTTCGGCGCAACCGAGCCAGCAACGAATTGTCCCGCCGATATATCGCGTGAAGAACTTATCAGCTGCTTACAAAAAGACCGCCGGGTAGAAGTCGAAATTGACTATACGCCCTGATTTTATCCACAGCTGACGTCTACCGCGTAGTTGCCTGCTGACTTTTTATATCGTTCCGTTCGACAATGGCGGCGTTGTCGATGAACTGAATGGGAACATCCAGGGGAGGAATACGGCTATGCCTATGGCTTTCGTCATCAGGGAAGGGACTCCTATGACTCGTATGAGTTTGACGCCAATGCCCAGCCCGCCGCGGTTCGAGATAACTCTCGAGGCCTTTGGATTCCTTGTGCCTTTAGGGTTTGCTATTTTACTGATCATTTGCTGTCTGTTGATTTCTACGCCTTTGTGGGCTGCGTCGGCCACGGCAACGAATGGTGGTGCGATGGGCGCGTCAACTGGCCTCGGGGGGCCAACGGGCACCGGGCCGAATGCAACAACGGTGACGGGGGCTGCAAATTTGAATGTGAGCAGCCCGGCCGGGAGCGTAAGTACAAACGGGAACGTCAATGGCAATGTCGGCACGGGTCTAAATGTTGGATCCAGCGTAAATACCACCGCTTCACCCAATACAAATCCGCCCTCCTTTAATTCCTTCAATCAGAACATGGGCGTGAGTGGAACAGCCAATCCTCCCCCTTTGGCAGGCAATCCCAACCCTTATGCCCAACCTACCGCACAACCTAATTGCGCGAACGGGCTTTCCAGCGCGAATTGCGGCAGCACAAGTGCTACGACCACTACGCAGACTAATTCTACAGTTTCTCCTCCTTAACCTTAACGCAGTTTAGCTGCGTTACTGACGAGAGGTAGCTTCTGACCAATTTTATGTAAGGTGTTGCATGCAAGTAATATTAACCTTGTTTTTATTGGGATTTTCATCTAACAATGCGGAGTATTTCTTGAACAGATTTTGGTAGTGGGAATGGCTTTATTATCATCGTTATCAGAACTACCACAAGATTACGTATCGGTGACATTCCCTCTGGAATGTATTTACACACCGCCTGGGCTGTCTCCGCAAAAAGATATTACTCCCAATTTTCCTCGTTATGAGGAAATGATTGCTGCCTACAAAAGCATCGCCGCGAGTAATCCGGGGTTGGAACTTTGGGTCCCACTTGATGAACGCCGTAATATCTTGTCGGGAATGGATCAATTTCTAAGATTCGTGAAAGAAACCCCCTACCGCTATTATTGGGCCGATATGGCTCTGATAGCGTACAACGTAGATAAACTCTGCAAAATTGTTGATGGCCAGATTTATACGGAGACATGCATAGGCAATGGAGAAAAAACATATGATTTCATCCAAAGACTCGAAAATTGCGGTCCACGCTATATTATCGCCAATGATATTTTTTCGGGAAATATTGAAACCAGCTTTCATCGTTTAACGGTGTCTCGTGAGCCTGTCACCTGGAGTACACGGAAGAAAAGCAAGAAAGATCGCCCCCTCGTTTATCCTGCGGGACAAACCATCAAAATGCCCGGTAACATTCTGGAATGGGAAAAAGACAAATTCTGGCCTCTATTGAAGGAGACTGTAGAAAAAATCCGGAAATTTCCGGATGATCGTGTGTCGCTTTGGATGCTTGGGGCTACATGGAACGATTTCGATGCAAGCCAAAGAAGAAAAATTCTAAGATCGGCCCAGACACCCTGCGGAACACGACCTTCTATAATCGATGATTTGGTTTTTGCTATAGATAATACAACAAAGCGGGAGCCGCTGAAAAAGTTCTATTACCATCTTGATCTTCTCAATATGGGATTTACGGGTCTTGCATGGCATGCCTCCCTTTCTTCTTCAAAAGAAAAATTAGGATACCCGCCGAAACTCGGTATGTCGGACATGCAGGGTCATCTTGTTATTGAAGAAGGAGAAAAAAGCACAAAGCTTTACATGGCTTATCAATCAGATAAGCAGAAGAGGGTCTACATTTCGCACGCTATAGAAAAACCGCGTGAGGAAGAAACAATGAAAGAATTTGAAATCATTAACGGGTTTGCAGAAAATCGTGATCAAATGTGCCAGCGTATGGTAATCGACGAACGCATCTGCGCATCAAAAGAATCGCAGTTCCAGGGGCTTGAGCCTCTTTTGGGCACCTATGGATTCTGGCATGTGAATTTATCATCCCGTGGCCCGGGCTGAATCCAGTGCGCCCAACTTCTGCGCCAGCAATTCGGGATGAACGGGTTTGCTCATATAATCGTCCATGCCGGCGGCAAGGCATTTGTCACGATCGCCGGCAAGTGCGTGTGCGGTCACGCCGATAATGGCATGATGAAACCCTTTTTCTTTTTCCAGAACACGAATGCGGCGCGTGGTTTCGTACCCATCCATGCCCTGCATCTGCACATCCATGAGGATAGCCGTATAGGGTATTGATCGCGCTGTTATCTTTTGAACTGCTTCCAGGCCGTTGGTGGCTACATCGACTATAAAGCCGAGGTTTTCGAGCATGAGAGTTGCAACCATGATGTTTGGAGCATAATCCTCGACGACCAAAACTGTGCTGGATGCTGTCGTAGCGGGTAGGGCGGGTATTTCCGCA
>Ga0206958_1240_pt1 | contig 13434 bp, 13 predicted proteins | sample Alteio_BWOrgHeat_33_FD_152968 | JGI IMG/M metagenome (GOLD analysis project Ga0206958, IMG submission 152968) | Enriched cells from forest soil in Barre Woods Harvard Forest LTER site, Petersham, Massachusetts, United States -... | ecosystem: Environmental > Terrestrial > Soil > Temperate forest >... | reverse complement strand
GCTCGTAATTGGCGGAAGTAGCACGAGCGGAAGCTCGACGGAGCCACCCGCGCCGCCCGCACCTATATGCACGGTGGTGCTCCCTTTCACGAGCTTGGTTGTGATCGAAAATGTCGCCGAGGTTTGTCCGGAAGCAATCGTGATCGTAGGCGGCATTTTTGCGAACGACGAATCGTTGGCAATCTTGATGCTGAACCCTTCTTTCGGAGCGGGTCCGTCAAGCGTAAGCGTACCGATTGCCGAACCGCCCCCAATCAAACTTGCGTGGTCTATCGTAAAGGTCTGAAATCGAGCTGGAGTTATGTTCAAAGCGGTAGCGATCTTCCCGCCAGACAAAGCGGCGGTGACACCCGCATCCGTAACGCCAACCACAGGAATTGTCGTTACCGAAAACGAACCCGTCGTCACACCGGCGGGAATCACTAAGGAATTGGGACCACCCCAGTACGGAGTGTTGGAATAAAGCTTTACCTTGATTCCGCCCACAGGAGCAGCCGTGTTAATCTTTACCGTCCCGGTAGACTTGGACCCTCCCTGCACTTGCGGAGGATTGAAACTGAACTCGGTTACGCGGGGCGCCTGGACGGTCAAGTTGACGGGTATTGCCGTAGAGCCAACCGTCGCGGTGATAATTACAGTTGTATCGGTTGCAACAGAAAGCGTCGTAATTGAGAACGGGACAAAAGACTGGCCAACCGCGATCGTTACAGACGCAGGCAACGTGGCCGTTGGGCTTGAGCAGGCCAGAGTGACGACCACAGGCGACTTTACGGCTTTATCGGAGATCTCCACCGTCCCCGAGGAGGTTGTTCCTCCAGGAATCGAATTCGCGGTCAATGTAACTCGAGAGAGCTTTTGAGCGAAGCAAATATTTACCAAACTAACCGCTAATAGAGCGGTCACAAGCCGCATTACTCCCCTCATATCTGAATGATACGAGGAAAAGCCTAACGACCGTTAGCTGGGGTTGATAAATAGGTAGGAATCGGACTGAAAGACCGCAAAGCTTAGCCGTGCGGTTGACGGTCCGCGGCAATCGCGACGCACTTCGCGAGCAAATGAGTCTGTTTGAACCTCAAACGTACTCTTTTCGAATGGAAGGACGGGGCTACGCGGCAATCGGACTGATGCCTGACGAACTATCTGAGAACAGCATGTTACGGCTGTCCGCCGAACTTGAAGAGTCGGTTGGAACGGGTACAGAGGCTTGGGAACGCAACCTCACCCATCTGGCGCTGTTCCTTTACGAGCTAAACACGGGCAAGAATTTCGTCAACAAGACAATCCAGCTGTCCTAAAAAGCTTTCGTCCTCGAGGGGCCACACAGGCGCAAACCATCCCAGACTATTAGCCATTTCCGCTGGCAACACTCCGGTCCCCTTCACTTTCCACTCGAAACTCTCTACTTGTGCTTCACGGCAGTCGCTTTTCGGCGACACCTGGAACGAGACAGGCTGCGCCGACACAAACCGCCCCAGCGATGAGATACGGCGCTGCTGGCTGCCAGTCGAAAAGGATGCCGCCGAGCACTGGACCGATCACGAATCCGACAGATCGAGTTCCTTGCAACAATCCGAACAATTCCCCCTGTCTGGCGTCGGGGGTCAGACGACTGCACAGGCTATTAACGGTTGGATTAGCGATGCTCGCGCCGATCGCGTATAGAGTGCTCGCCACGAAGAGAATCACAAAAGGCACGACGGTCGGTGATAGCATCGCTGCAAAAGGGTTCATCGACAGGCCGAGACCCTGCCCAAGATATCCAAATCGAAGTACATTCGCATCTTTTATGCGCGATACAACCCAGCCGATGATAAAAGCTTGGACAACTATTCCCAGCAGCGACTCATACCCAAACAGGATCCCAAATTCCATTTGATCGTAGCGGTACAGGTGGGAGATGAGCCGTGCAAATGTGCCTTCCAACATTGCGAGCGAAAACCAGGCCACCACTGCAATCAGAACAAGGGGTCTCAGTCGCGGCAAATCGTTGAGCAGTCGTAAATCGATCACCGGCGCTCGGCCAGGCTCCTGAGCCGTTTGAGACGGAAGATTTGGCAACGCAACCCACATCCACAGCGCGCCAGCCATTGAAGCCCCGCCTGCTACCAAACCGATTAAATGATTTCCTCCCATCGCGGCAAGAAATCCGCCAATCGGAGGTCCGGTTACCAAACCAGCGGAAATTGCAGCGCCAACTCTACCGAGCGCCGCTGTCCGCTCACCTGTCTCCGTTTGATCGGCGATCATAGCCTGAACGACGGCGACGTTCGCCGCTCCAAACCCGGACAGGATCCGGCTCAGCAAAAGGATTGGGAGGCTTCCCGCGAGGCCGTACACCAATAACGCGGTCGCGGAGATAGCGGTACAGAGGACGATCACAACCTTCCTACCCTTGCGGTCGCTGTACCTTCCCCATCGGGGGGACACCAACAGTTGGGTAACGAACGTGCTCGCCAACAATCCCCCGACGATCCACCCCGGATGCCACCCTTTCGGCACCATCGACTCTGCCCGCAGCTGAATATCCGCCAGCACCATGCCGAACCCCAGAAGATCTAGGAATACCGCCGCCAATACCGGCGCCTCAGACTTGCGGAATGTCATCCGTGGAAGTTTGGCATGTTTGACTGGGGGCTCGGGTTTAGGGGATGGGGTATGGGGTCCAGCACTGCTCGTCGTTCTAAACCCAAGCCTCGAAGGAACGGTTTGAACTATCAAACGCCTCCCTCCCTGTTTTTGTAACTCGTCCTCCCCTATCTAGCTCCAACGGTCCAAGCGAAAATGTCTCCTGATCCCGCCGTAGGGCAATGAGCGCAGCGAATCGGGAGGGAGGGGCAGGGGTGGGGAAAACTGACGCGCTGCGTGTAAGGCATGTGTAGTTAGGTCGCGGACTGAACAAAGCACCATCCATCCTCAACCGCCGGTTGCCATTTTTTCAAGCTTCGTAATCACGTCAACCAACCGTTCCATTGTCTTCCTGACATGCTTGTTCTGAATCGGTCCAAACCCGAAGTTAGTCACGGTTAGATTGATTGAAATACGGTCGTCAGCTTCCGCCTCAACTGTGACCATCACCGTCGCCGGCCAAGCAACCAGAGTCATTTGCCCGCTAGCCCGGATCGATCGGAATTCTTCTCCCGTAATGTGTAATCCCGCTTGAGGCAATGCACTTCTTACAAGCACCATCGCATTCTGCGCCGGCATCGAGAGACCTATGGTTGTAGATGCTTTGGACATGGCTTTGTTTCGAGGGTAAATCGCCTAAAACTGAGTGCTTGTCTCGAATGCTACCTACTCAAAACGCTTACGTGGCTTTTTGATATTCCGACCCCACTCTAGACCCCATACCCTAGACCCCAAAACCCGTGCGCGTGTTGACACCGCCCTGCCGATTCTGCCTTAATCAACCTGCAGTCCTTTGCGGACTCACCACGCTTGGCGGCGTAGCTCAGTTGGTTAGAGCGAACGGTTCATACCCGTTAGGTCACCTGTTCAAATCAGGTCGCCGCTACCAGACCTCCTCTTGAACTCAGATTCAGCGTAAGTTCAGTTTTAAGGAGAATCGAAAATGCGTTTACACAAAACGGTTCAGCAAAACCGTATTTCCGGGATCGATGCAGGAATCAGCGCTTTCATGTTGCATCAACGTGCTTCCCGTCACTCTAACTACACCATCAAGCACTACTCAAACTCGTTAAGGAACTTCGTCATCCGTGACTTCGTGCAGTTTCTGAAAAGCCTGAATTCGCTGCCAAGATTGAAGGTAGCGACCCGGCATCGACGTCCTGTCGATCAAACAAAACCTGAGTCGAGCCATCCTTGGCTCCACTTCTCGATTTCTCGTTGTTCACTGGGTTCACCGTCTTTTGGGGAATCGTGCCTCATTAGTTTTGTTTGAGACGTCTCGCTCCAGACATCCTGTCTTTCACTCGGCTCGTCAGTGCCCCAGAATCAAAGAGGCTGAACCGGTCCCGGAACCAATTTCGAGTTGATCAGGTTGACTGATCGTTACGTTCAACCTGGGAGGAGTGATTCGGAAGATTTTAGGGCGATCAGCTGCGCTTTCCCGACGTCCAGACGATCACAATCGTCTGGACGTCCCCAAGCTCATGGGCTCCCCATACCCTGTTAACTTGCTTCGGGGCGATCATCACCGCCATCAGATATCGAACCTGGACGGCGCTTGTCACCGCGATTCTCGCGCTGCTCTGCTCGGCGCCGCTAGCTTTTCTCTCAATGTTGTGGTACGCCTTCGCATTCCACCACAGTTGTGTTTATGAGCCCCTCAAGTCTGGATGCGCGATTAGTGGTGGAGAAACGGGAGTATTGGAGTGATGGAGTTTTGGAGTGTTGGCGGGAACCAAAAATGGCTGTAGTCGCGGGATGGTTTTTGCCCGCGTGGGACCCTGGAGAACGGAAGTTTCTTAGAAGTCCGCCGTCGTGCCAAGGGGTAGTTGTCACCCACGAAAACTCGTAAAATAGTATTGCCTACTGTCTATGAAAAACTATAGGCATGGCTGAGAAACAGAATCAATATACGATACGTGGGGTCTTGCCTCACGTTGATCGAAGCCTGAGGGCAGTCGCGGAAGCAAGACACGTGCGTCTGAACGCCTACCTCGTTCAAGAACTGGAGCGATTGGCACAATGTCCGATGGCCATGTTGTTGACAAGGCCCTAGAAGACTTCGCGAAGATCGACCACGAACTTTGGAAATGTGGGTCCTTATCCACATCTTTCCTCTCTGGAATTTAGGAGTAATTGAACTATGCCGATGCCTCAATGTCGTTCTTCAGCGACTTTGCGAACACCCCCGTACTAGACGTTGAGGCTTATCCGCCTAGCTGGAATCTCAGCACAAGAATAATTCCTCAAACTACGATTTCATCTCTCCAATTTCGCGCAGGCAGCTACGAGCCTTGTCTCAGACAGTTCACACCCGAAATGAAACGTAAAACATTGTTGATTCAAGGCAAATTTTGGTATGAATATCGAAACGTCACGCTGCTGCTTACTTTTCTCCAATGGGCCGTTTTCCTGAGACGCGACAGACTTGCCGAAATCCGCCAATTTGCACTATTCTTCTGTTTATCACTCACAGCGATGGAACACCACTGGTCAATCGATCTTGGCTTTCCCGCGATTACCGCAATAAGTGTCGTATAGGGGACATCGACGACTTTTGCGCCGTTCGGATCAAAGGTCTCAAGCTTAGATGCTGACAATAATTTTGCTATACGACGAAAGGTTTGTTTGTACCCACTTGCCAGATAAGTTCCTTCATGAGAGTTATATTCGCCAACGAATGTGGCCGTCCCATCGCCCTTTAGCGTAATCTCAGACCAATCTGGATGAATCATACCGAACATCGACTTCAAGGTCACCTCCGACATGTGGCCCACCAGCACTGATGATTCCGGGTGATGATTCGGCAAAGACTGATGGCACCAGGCGTTCGAGGCCATGAAGCCGACACATACAAGCCAACTAGAGAGCAAAGCAATTCTCACTTTAGATTCATTATATTGGGGTGTAGCGTTGTCTCGAAGGATAATAATTCTGACAATGCGCAAACTCGGCAGTCGGAACCAAAAAGTTGCTTTGGTCGTTGCGGCGGTGGCTCTCCTGCTTTTGGTTGGCGTCGCTGTTTCGAACCGCGGGCAGCGTGGCATCTTGTTCGGGCTGGAACCTCACTATTGGGTGCGCCAGGTACCGAACAAGGACCCGAACGTAGTGATATCTATTTCACCGGTCCGGTCCCCCAGAGACCTCGCGAACGGGACCGTGCGATGCCGGATCCGAAATGTTGGCAAGAAGCCGCTGTCAATGCTCGTTGGCGTCGGGCGCCCGTCATTTGCGATGGAATGGCCGAAGGAAGCGTATGATCAGTTTGATGAGGGAGATCCAGCCATCAATTCTTGGAGTGAAAAGGACTTTCAGACGATCGGACCTTCGAAATCAATAGAAACCGAAGTCTACGTCTATAGATGGGAGCATCCGGCGGGCAAGAAAGCTACGTATACGGGCCAACTGTATTATCTGGGTGACGACATTAACGGTGCCTTTCGGGCAATCTATACTAGCAATGGGCACAGCGACGTTGGCACGATCGGCGGTCCCCCGTTAACCATCCGAGTCGATGCAACGGGAACTAAGATTCTCCTCTGATGTGGATCAAACTTATCATCTCAGGTCGGTAGCCGTTTGTCGACTTCAAGAATTTGGCTGGGCCGTGTGATCACGATCGACCTAAAGCGGTAGTGATCTGTCCGTGGATACGACCTTCCAGCCGCTCGGGGTACGGGTTAAGATAAAAGTAATTGACGCGGCGAAAAAGTTGTCGCTAGTAATCCAAGGATAAGGAATTGAGACATCGAGTAAGCAGTTGTCTCCATTATTCGAAAGGGCCGGTAGATTTACGCTAGCGAATGCTCCTACGCCACGAAGCTTGCGATCTGCCTTATTCTGTGAGGGCAAACGATCTGTAAGTAATATGTGCTTATCCCAAGCGTACGATTTGAGAGGTCTAACGGGCGGTTCTTGGTATGTAGCAAGTTCCGGGTTTTTGCGTTGAAGATCAAGGAGCTGCGTCAGATCTTCCTGGCTCATCGGGAAGTGGTTGAACGTGAAGCGTCCGTTCTTTCGGTCCTCCAAGTCAATTCTTGCATACTTAATTTCGCGCTTCAAAAGCTCCGAGTAGTTGCGCCTAACCGGTGAGCGCAGTTGGGTTCTTAGCACAACGAATGTCTTCGCATTCCACTCCGGCATCAGCCATTTTTCGTGTTTGTAACACCCGAGCAGGACCGTTTGAATGACGTCACGATCTTCCGTGTTCGGTGATTGGACGTCACTCCCAGGTAAAGGGACTTGGAAAGCCGTGACGGCTACCGAAGCGGCCAAGGGTAGCATTTTCAACACAAGATTCAAGCCGGCACTCATTGAGACCACGAACTTATCTTACGATGCATTAGCGATGATCCGCGATCCCGTTGAATCGAAGGATAATAAACAATCTGATGATACGATTGCTTGCAATGTCACCCCGATATCGTGCTTTCCGTTTGGGGTTGTCGACGTTATTGCTTTTGATCGCGCTCTTGCCGTTTGTGCGCCGCGCATCAGTGACACGGATCTCAACGGCTCGGCAGGCAGCCGAGATCACCCTCTCTCCAAATCGGATTCCGGCGGACTTGGCGGCTGGCTGCATCCGGATTCGCATCAAGAATCTGGGCCAAAGGCCAGTCTCCCTGCTCGCGCGGGGATATCCGGCTACTGCTATGAGCCTGCCATCGGAGGCGATCAATCACAGCGAAGCCATCGACCCGATGTATCTCTTATGGAGCAAAAAGGATTTCGTGGTGATCCAACCGATGCAAACAGCGGGGAACTTGGTGGACGTATTTCAGGATTTGAATCCTCATACAACCCTGTTCTCGGTTGGCACGTTCACCGGACAAATCTCTTATTACGGCGACGATCTTAACGACGAGTCAAAGATATTCCACGTTACCGGCCACAGCGACCTGGGAACGATCTATGGCCCGATGGTAACCGTGCGGCATGGATGGCTCGGGAATACGGTGTTGCTTTGAAATGAATGAGTATTTAGTTATTTATGAAGACGCCGGTCCGAACTGGGCCGCGTATTTCCCGGATCTTCCGGGTTGCATCGGGGTTGGTGAGACACTCACCGATTGTGAGCAGAATGTTGCCGAAGGCATTGGAGCGTACATCCGATATCTAAGAGATGAAGGACATGCGATACCAACTCCTTCGAGCAGAGCCGAATACGTGAAGGTTGCGTAGCTGCCGCCAGGCTAAAGCCTGGGACCCTTGTGCGGATTAAAATCCGCGCTCCGGTGCTTTTGCTATTTGTCGACAAGCGACAATAGCTGTTGGGCGGCGCGGCGGGGGGTGGTTTGGGCGTCGTGAACGGCGGCGGAGAGGGACGCAATCGCGGATTGCACGTCTTCTCGACGCATCCAGGCTTCTATCAGCGACTGGTGGACCAACTCCTCCATCCAACTCACGGCTTGTCGGCCTCGACGCCAGTCGAATCGACCGCTGATGCGATCCTCTTCAATGTATTTGCGTACGCTGGTCCACAGATTCTCGATGCCTGTTTGCTCGATGGCCGAGCAGAGGATCACAGATGCGCGGCGACCTTGTGGGTCGGGAGGCAATAGCATCAACGCACGTTCTAACTGGCCCGCCGCAACCTCGGCACGTACTCGATTATCGCCATCGGCTTTGGTGAGCGCAATGACGTCCGCCATCTCCATGATTCCGCGCTTGATTCCCTGAAGTTCATCGCCCGCACCGGCAAGCGCTAACAATAGAAAGCAGTCGACCATTCCGCGAACTTCGATTTCGCTTTGGCCAACCCCAACCGTCTCGACAAAAATAACATCAAACCCGGCCGCTTCGCAGAGTTGAATCGCTTCCCTGGTTTGATTCGCGACACCCCCTAGGCGACCGCCGCTGGGTGATGGACGGATATAGGCGTTCGGATGGACGCTTAGCTGTGCCATTCGACTCTTGTCTCCCAGAATGCTTCCATGGGTCGACGGGCTCGAGGGGTCGACGGTAAGCACCGCTATCCGGGAGCCCTGGCCGACGACGTACATCCCGAGAGCCTCGATCATCGTGCTCTTCCCCACCCCAGGCGAGCCGGTAATTCCGACCCGAATCGATTGACCCGTTACGGAGAGCGTCCGGTCCAGCAAATCGGATGCCAACACTTGATCCGAGGCTTTCGAACTCTCGACGAGCGTAATCGCTCGACTTAATGCTCCTCGATCACCCTGTCTCAATCTGGAGAAGAGATCGTCGACCGAATCAAGCTTCCTGCGAGCCGCTGGACTTGTCGGACCGAGGGGGGTGATGAACCCCTCGGCCGACTTGATCGAGAGTGCGCCAGACGAATCCATATACTTAACCCACCGGCGCCGCAATCTGGTCGAGCATTACCCGTAGGATCTGCTGTGCTGCAAGCGGCAACACGGTGCCCGGTCCGAAGATTCCCATCACGCCCTGCTCGTATAGGAACGGATAGTCCTGGACGGGGATGACGCCGCCAACGACGGTCAAGATGTCCTCGCGACCCATCTCGCGCAGTTCGTGGATCAACGCTGGAACGAGCGTATTATGCCCGGCGGCCTGAGACGACACCCCCACAACGTGAACGTCATTTTCGACCGCATGACTGGCTACTTCCCTCGGAGTCTGGAACAGCGGTCCTACGTCCACATCCCAACCGAGGTCCGCAAACGCAGTGGCAACGACCTTTTCGCCCCTATCGTGACCGTCCTGTCCCATCTTCGCGACGAGAATTCGAGGGCGCCGACCGTCGGCAAGCGCAAACTCATCGGCAAGATCCCTTGCCCCAACGACATCTTCATTCTCGCCGGCGTCAGCGATGTAAGTTCCCGTGGCTGCCGATGCCGACACTTGGTATCTTCCAAAGACCTTTTCCATGGCGTAACTGATCTCTCCCAAAGTGGCGCGCAGCCTCGCCGCGTTCACGCTAAGTTCTAGCAGATTGCCTTCGCCCGTGTCTGCGCATTTCGTGATCGCATCCAACGCATTTGCAACTGCCGACGAATCCCGAGATGCCTTAATCTCATCGAGACGCGCTATCTGCTTCAACCGCACTGCCGCGTTGTCGATCGACAAAATGTCCATCGGCTTCTCGGTGTCGAGACGATAGCGGTTCAGCCCAACGATGGTGTCTTTTCCGCTGTCGATTCGTGCCTGCTTGCGTGATGCCGTCTCCTCGATTCGGCGCTTGGGCAAACCAGTTTCGATCGCCTTCGTCATTCCGCCCAGCGACTCGATCTCCTCGATCAGATCCCAGGCTCGATGTGCCAGCTCGTGTGTCAATCGCTCCACGTAGTACGATCCAGCGTATGGGTCGACGAACTTCGTAATGCCAGACTCTTCCTGCAAAACCAACTGAGTGTTTCGTGCGACACGAGCGGTGTGTTCGGTAGGCAGCGCGATCGCCTCATCGAGCGCGTTTGTGTGGAGGCTTTGGGTGTGCCCGATGGCGGCGGTCAGCGCCTCAATGCAAGTCCTCATGACGTTGTTGTAAGGATCTTGCTCGGAAAGCGACCACCCACTTGTTTGACTGTGGGTTCTTAGTGCCATCGACTTCGTTGTCGCCGGATTGAATTGCTTGACGATCTTTGCCCATAGCAGTCGAGCCGCCCGCATCTTTGCCACTTCCATGAAGTGGTTCATCCCGATGTCCCAGAAAAAGCTAATCCTTGGGGCAAATTCGTCGACGCTTAGGCCGGCTTTGATTCCGCACCTTAAGTATTCGAGCCCATCCGCCAATGTGTAGGCGAGTTCGATATCCTGCGAGGCGCCCGCTTCTTGCATGTGGTAGCCGCTCACGCTTATGCAGTTAAACTTCGGCATCTTGTGGGAGCAAAACTGGAAGATATCGCCGATGATCCTCATGCTTGGTTGGGGTGGATAGATGTAGGTGTTGCGCACCATGAACTCTTTCAAAATGTCGTTCTGAATGGTTCCACGCAGTTTCTCCGTCGGTACTCCCTGCTCCTCGCCGGCTACGATGTAAAACGCCATGATCGGCAGAACAGCGCCGTTCATCGTCATCGAGACGCTCATTTGGTCGAGCGGAATCCGGTCGAAGAGGATCTTCATGTCTTCGACCGAATCGATAGCAACGCCCGCTTTTCCAACATCGCCAATCACTCGCTCGTGGTCCGAGTCGTAACCTCGGTGGGTCGGGAGGTAGAACGCAACGCTGAGCCCCTCTTGTCCCATGGCCAGGTTTGCACGGTAGAACGCGTTTGAATCTTCCGCAGTGCTAAATCCTGCGTACTGTCGAATCGTCCACGGCTGCATCGCGTACATCGTCGAGTATGGACCTCGAAGATATGGGGGTAAACCAGCGGCATAGTCAAGGTGCTCAAGCCCTTCAAGGTCCTGCGCCGAATAGAAGGACTTGACGACGATATGCTCAGGCGTCGGCCAGTCCGGGCCGGTTGGTCCGCTAAGCGTGCCTAGTTCGGTCAATTCTCCAAATTTGGGTCTCATTTTGCCTCCGCTTCATTCGGGGTTGTTGTTGAGCTAAGGACTTTTTCGGACACCGATATTCCCTCTTCCCCGGTTCGTACCTCACCGACCCCTCTCACGGAGGAGAGGGATCCGGGCGGGTCGACGATTCGAGTGGTTGTCAAATCGCATTTTGGTTGGCCGATCTCATTAGCCGAGAATTCGGGGATTCTGAATTGGCGGTGGTATCGCTCTAAGGTTTCGAGTTGATCGAGTCGAATATGGATGAAGTCCCCCACGCCCGCTGCTTTCAGTTCCTCCAAGGTATCCGAGGGGTTACCAGCGACAACGATCGGACACGGGGCTTTCAAAGCGCGGGCGAATTCCAGGTAGGCGATATCTTCGCTGCAGAGGACAACAACCGACGGCGACTTGGATTGGATCACCGAAGATAGCCCTTCGGCATCCTCTACAATCGCCTCGTACATTTCGTAGCCGCCAGCGCCCAGAAAACCTTGGATGAACATGCTTCTCGCTCGACGCATCTTCTTATCTCCGAACTCAGCCAGCACGACGAGAGGGCGTTGTCCACCCTTCGCCACGAGCTGCTCGACGCGTAAACGCAGTCGTTCGATCGGCCAACTCGGTCGGAACGGATCTAACGGGGTGCATGGCACCGGAACGCCCGTTTCGAATTCGTGAAGGTGAGCGTGCTGCAAGTCGGTGAGGTTCTCCGTAGGGACCGATACTTGGTATGACACGGGCCGCGTTCGCAGATCTCCGAGACGCATCTCTTCCGGGTTCGCGTAAACCGTAGTCCCAACGATGGTTCGCTTACGCGAGCCAATTTGCTTCGTGCGGCGCGCTTGGGTTTCATGAATCGCTTTGCCTATGAATCCGCCTTCCCAGGCCGAAACGAAACCACCTTGGCCTTCAATTTCCTTGAAAAGCGCCCATGACGTATCAGCATATTGCTGAGTCATCTTTTCAACTGCATAACTGCCGCCAAGCGGGTCGGCGACGCGTCCAATGTGGGCCTCTTCAAGCAGCAAAGTCTCCGTGTTGCGCGTGAGGTGCTCACTGAATTCCTCTGGACTCCCGTAGCCTTGGTCGTACGCCGCGACGGAAAGTGAATCGACTCCACCTACTGTGGACGCCATCGCCTCGATGGTTGCTCTAAGTAGGTTGCTGTATGGGTCATATAAGGTCTTATTAGTGCTCGTAGTGATCGCGTGGAATCGCGGACGAACCCCCGTTACTCCGAAAGTAGCGAGAACGTTTTGAACGAGGAGTTTGAAAGCGCGGAGCTTCGCGATTTCGAGGAAATAGTTTGTTCCTACGCCCACCCTAAGTTCAGATCGTCGGACAAAATCCGCGACTCCTGGTGCATCGTATCGCTCGGAAATGGCAATGAGATACTCGGTGAACAGTCCTAACGAGAAAGCCAACTCTTGGGCAAGGCTAGCCCCCGCCTTTTCGATCAACGAACCGCGAACCGTGACCGTGTTGAACTGAGGAACTGCAGAAAGTGCCTCAAGCGTCGCGTAGAATTCAGGTTTCCAGTCGCTAACCGGGCCTATCGCCCAAGCTGCGCATCGATCCATGATCGGGTCGAATTCGACTGAACCCTGAAGAATGGACGGTTCCAACCCACGTCGCTTGGCCTCGTTCGTAATCAAACCCAGCATGGGGCGCGTATAGGGTCCAACCATCCAATGGATCGGAACCGAATCTATCCAGACTCCCTCTGTAAACGCGGACATATTCTCCACTGTCCGAATGGGAACTCCCATTGGATAGGTGAGAACCGCAAGTTCAGCAGCTCCACGATCAAGCGATCGAATGGCGTGCCGATTTGCCGTAACCAAGTCGGTTTCCCGTATTTCCTCTCGGAAGGCGGGCCGAGTCGCCAACCGTCCGTATCCGCGAACCACGCTGTCTGCGGCGGGTGGGACTTCGTCCGCACGGTAGAACGGACGTAACTTGATGCCGTCCAACGTTTCTGTCACGAGGCGCTTATCAAAGTCTGCTCCCTTCAGATCCCGTTGGACCACGTCGAGCCACTGCTCGGTGGTTACCGGCGCAAATTCCTCGAATAGTCGTTTGCTCATTTCTCGCCTTCCTGCACGAATTCAAAGAGGACGCCTAGGCTGCCGGCAGTCAAATGGCTCTTGGGATGCATGAAGAACACCTTAGTGCCTCGAGAACCGTTGCGAGGCGCCGGATCGATGATGTTGAAGCCTTTTGCTTTAGCATCGTCGAATGCGGCCTGAATGTCGTCGACACGGAAGGCAACATGGGCCAAACCACCCCGTCCACCTTGTTTCTCGATCTGCTTCGCAACCGGAGACTCAGAATTGAGTAGCTGAAGCAACTGGATCAAATAGTCGCTGTCACCGACTCGCA
>Ga0206958_1239_pt1 | contig 13451 bp, 8 predicted proteins | sample Alteio_BWOrgHeat_33_FD_152968 | JGI IMG/M metagenome (GOLD analysis project Ga0206958, IMG submission 152968) | Enriched cells from forest soil in Barre Woods Harvard Forest LTER site, Petersham, Massachusetts, United States -... | ecosystem: Environmental > Terrestrial > Soil > Temperate forest > O... | reverse complement strand
TCGGTTTGGACGGATGGGTTTTGGGCTTTACGCTGACGATTTCCATTTTGACGGGTTTTATCGCGGGATTGGCGCCATCCTGCCATTTGACGAAAACAAATCTGAATGAATCCTTGAAGCAAGGCTTAGGCAAGACGGACGCCGATTCAAGCGGCGGGCGAGCGCGGAGCGTATTTGTGGCGGCGGAGGTGGCGGTATCGCTAGTGCTTTTGATTGGAGCAGGGCTGATGATCCGGACGCTCTATTTGTTGAAAAACGCCAACTCCGGCATGGATGCGCGAAACGTCTTGACGGTGACCTTGGGCATTTCGAGCGAGAAGTATGCCACCGTTGCGCAGCAAAACGGGTTCTTCCATCATGTGCTGGAGCAGATCCGCGCGTTGCCCGGCGTGGAGTTTGCCAGCGCGGTCGATAGCTTGCCGCTACAAGGTGGCTCGACACAACCGGTAGCTGTGGAAGGGCAACCCGTCGTTCCGATGGCGGACCAGCCAGAGGTTGCGGTGCGCCTCATCGCTCCCGGATATCTGCGAGTGATGCGAATTCCGCTGAAGCAGGGCCGCGACATTACGGAGGCGGATAACGCGAATGCGAGGCCGGTGGTTCTGGTGAGTGAATCCTTTGCGAGACGGTTCTGGCCGAATGAAAATCCAATCGGCAAGCATGTGAAGCTAACGTTTTTGCCGGGAGAAGCTAGCGATGTGGTGGGAGTGGTCGGCGACGTAAGACTAAACGGATTGAGCGTCTCAGAACCGGTGCAGTCGGTTTATCACGTGATGGCGCAGAACCCGCAGACCACCTTCATGAGACTGGCCGTGCGCACCGGCGTGCCGCCGTCGAGCCTGACTTCCGCGGTGACGGAAGCGATCCATCGAGTCGATGCGGATGAGCCTGTTGTCGGCGTGCAAACGATGGAGGCGGTCGTAGACGAGTCTATCGCTCAGAACCGCTTGAACATGATTCTGCTGAGCGCGTTCGCGGGACTGGCCCTGCTGCTGGCAAGCATAGGAATTTACGGCGTCCAGGCGTATGCGGTGCGGCAGCGAACTCGTGAAGTTGGAATTCGAGTGGCGATGGGCGCGCAGGCAGCGGAGGTTTTCCGCCTGATCATCGGGCAGGGACTGCGGCTGGCAATAATAGGAATTGTGATTGGGCTCGCTGCCTCCTTCGCCCTGACGCGCTTGATGGCAAGCCAGCTTTACGGCTTGAGCGCGACGGATCCGTGGACGTTCATCGGCGTGTCGATTGTGTTGCTGACGGTGGCGCTTGCGGCGTGTTTTATTCCTGCAAGACGAGCCACGCGGATTGATCCGGTGGTGGCGTTGCGGTACGAATGACGGATTTTGTAGAAGACTTGACGGGATCACACGGGTTTTAGGCACAGGTGAATCATGAATCGGTTGAAGCGACTGTTCTCGCGCGGCCGGATCTACGGCGAGCTCTCGGAGGAGATTCGGGAGCACCTGGAAGAAAAAATTGAGGAGTTGGTCGCGGAGGGGATGCCGAGGGAAGAGGCCGCCGCTGCTGCGCGGCGCGCGTTTGGGAATCTAACGCTGACGGAAGAGGACAGTCGAAACGCGTGGCGCTGGCCTCGTCTTGAAGATTTTCTAATGGATGTACGCCACGCACTGCGCGGGCTGGGTCACAATCCCGTGTTTACGATTGTGGCGTTGTTGACGATCGCGATTGGAATCGGCGCCAACACTGCGGTATTCAGCGTAGTCAATAGCGTATTACTGAAGCCGCTAAACTACCCCAAAGCGGAGGAATTAGTAGCGGTCCACCAAGTCGCTCCCGGCGCTCCTGGACTGGCGGACTTCGAGAACGGACTTTTGCTCTCGCCGTCGATGTATTTCACGTATTCCGAGCACAACCAAACATTTCAATCACTGGGCGTGTGGGTGCCGTACACGGCGAACGTCACGGGCCTGGCCGAACCGGAACAAGTGCGCGCTGTGGAGGTGAGTGACGGCGTGCTGCAGACGCTGAGTGTCCCATCGGCCGTGGGGCGTTAGCTTTCGCAGGAAGACCAGGTGCCGGGCGGCCCCCAGCGCGTGATGCTGAGCTACGGGTATTGGCAGCGACGCTTCGGAGGAGATCGCGCGGTTGTTGGACGCAACATTTTGGTGGATTCTCGGTCTCGGGAAATCGTCGGCGTTATGCCGCAGGGATTCCGCGTGCTGGATACAGATTTTGACCTGATCGTGCCAAGCGCGTTCGATCGCGGAAAACTGATCCTAGCGGGATTCGGATATCACGGAATCGGGCGGCTGAAGCCAGGGATGACGATTGCGCAAGCCGACGCGGACATCACGCGCATGCTGACGATCTGGATGGATTCGTGGACGAACGGACCGGGCACAAATCCGCATTTTTACGAAACGTGGAAAATCACGCCGATGCTTCGTCCACTGAAGCAAGAGGTGATTGGCAACGCCAGCGAAGTGCTATGGGCAGTGATGGCCACCATCGGTTTAGTGATGCTGATTGCGTGCGCGAATGTGACCAATCTGTTCCTGGTGCGGGTGGAGGCGCGGCAGCAGGAATTAGCGGTGCGCGCGGCGCTTGGGGCGGGTTGGGCACGCATGGTCCGAGGGCTTCTTGTAGAAAGTGTGATGCTCGGACTGATGGCTGGCGCGCTGGGCGTTGGCATCGCCTATGGAGGAGTGCGTTTGCTTCAGGCCATCGGTCCGGCGAATCTGCCGCGACTCAACGAGATTTCTCTCGACGCGCGAACGCTGGCATTCACTGTGCTTCTCTCGTTGCTCTCGGGCTTGCTGTTTGGAGTCGTCCCCGCACTGAAATACGCCGGGCCGCGGGCGTCGTTAGCATTGCGCGGTGTAGGACGGACAGCGAGCGTGAGCCGGGAGCGCCATCGCGCGCGCAACCTGCTGGTGATCGGACAAGTGGCGATGGCAGTGGTTCTGTTGGTCAGCGCGGGCCTGATGATTCGCACGTTCCGGGCATTGCGAATGGTCGATCCTGGATTTGCGGATGCGGCCCATTTGCAACTCGCGCGTATTTCTATTCCCGACGCGATGGTGCCGGAACCCGAACGTGTGCTGCGCATTCAGGACGAAATTCTGCAAAAGCTGGCGGCGGTTCCCGGTGTGAAATCAACGGGGCTCGTGAGCGAAATGCCGACGGAAGGTTTCGATTCAGACTGGGACTGCATTTTTGCGCAAGACAAAGTCTATCCCGACAACGTTATGGCGCCGCTGCGGCTGTATAAACACATTTCTCCCGGCTTTTTGCAAACGGCAGGGACGCGATTGGTGGCCGGCCGGGAATTTACGTGGAGCGAGGTGTACGGACTGCGACCCGTGGTGATGATTTCGGAAAATTTTGCGCGAGAGACGTGGGGCTCGCCGGAGGCGGCGCTCGGCAAGCAATTGCGCGAGTTCTCCGCGATGCCGTGGCATGAGGTCATCGGCGTGATACAGGATGTTCGAGAAAGAGGCGTGCAGGACAAGGCGCCTGAAATCGTCTATTGGCCGCCGATGATGGAGTACCTGTTCGGCGATAAGAGCGCGCAAACGCTGCGGACGGGGACGTTCGTGATACGAAGCGAGCGCGCGGGGACGGAAAGCTTTCTCAACGAAGTGCGTCAAGCGGTGTGGTCGGTCAACTCGAACTTGCCGCTGGCGTCGGTGCGGACGATGCAGGAAGTCTATGACAAATCGGTCGCGCGAACTTCCTTCACGCTGGTGATGCTCGGGATCGCCGGGGCAATGGCGCTGGTGCTGGGGATCATCGGCATCTATGGCGTGATTTCCTACACCGTGTCACAACGGCAGCGCGAAATTGGAATTCGTTTGGCGCTCGGGGCACAGGGTGGAGATGTGCTGCAAATGGTCGTAGGGCACGGAGCAAAATTGGCGCTGGCGGGCGTGGCGATCGGAATCGGCGTTGCTATGGGATTGACGCCGTTGATGACGAGCCTGCTGTTTGGCGTGACGGCCCACGACCCGCGGACGTTTGCCGCCGTTGCCGGGCTGCTTATCTTCGTGGCGCTGTTGGCCTGTTACATCCCCGCGCGACGCGCGACGCTCGTCGATCCGATGGTGGCGTTGCGATACGAGTGATGGTTGTAAAGGAATGCTCTAAGCGACCACACCTGGCTGGCACCAGGCGAATCACGATGCGGCTAAAGCAAATCCTCTCGCCCAGCCGCCCTTACAGTGATCTCTCCGACGAGGAATAAACAGGGGACGCGACAAGAAGAAACGTACAAGCCTTGTTCGCATCCCCCTTTTTTATCCAGGCGCTATTCGGAGTCCTCATCGCCACCGGTGTGAACTCTTGTGCGAACTTCATTCGATGAGGCCGAAAGTGCGGTGCTGGAGCGGAGCAGGGCGGCGGCCCTAAGCTCAGAACCGGCTTCGGCGTTGAGCTGCGTCTGGAGGTGAACGACGGCGCTGGCGCCGGGATCGAGACGGCCGATGGTAACCACGATCTGGTTGCCGACTTGAGTAGCGCCGCCATCGGGGGAAGCGACGAAGGTCACGCCGCTGGGAATCTCGAAGACGGCTTGCGTGCCATTGAGACCGTGCGAGGTGGCGTTGTGGGCGGTCAAGGTATAGGTGAGCTGCCCGCCAGGCACCACCGAATGTGGGGCCGAAAGAAGTACACGCAAGTCCTCGGAAAGATCGGGCTTGGTGACTGTGAACTTGTCTAGAAGCGCGGAAGCTCCGGTCGCGGGCGCGGTGACGACATTGCCCGTCGCCGGATCTATCAGTGTGTCCGGGATGGGGTCATTCAGCGGCGTTCCGTTGACATCCGTCCCGAACGGGGCTGGATTGGACGGGGTTGCTGAGGATGACGAAGTCAGCGGTTCAGTAATTTGATAGAGCGTCAGTTTGTTGTCCCTGACAACCACGTCAGCGAAAGAGAAGACCTTGGCCTTGAACTTCTCCGTGATTTTCGGCCCGCTTCCCGCGGCAGAAAACACCGGCGACATCGAGATACTCGTCAGGTTCGTGTCGAGCCACGATGCGGGTCCATTCGGGAACATAAAGGTTCCGAGTGTGCCCTGGCCGGTCGCCGAATCGTCTTGGTCGATACCCAAGCCGGAACCGCGGGCGGGATTGAGGTCGCCGTCGAAATCACGATTTCCGCCAGCGCCTTCGACAATGTACAGAACGCCATCCGGCACCGTTTGCGTGACACCGTCGAACGAAGTGTCAATCGACACGGCCGCGGGCCCTGGCGTCGAAGGCCCAGCGGCGACGTTGGCGTTGGCACGGATGGGGAATGTGCGTTGGTAGTTGTGCTCGTGCCCATTGAAAACCATATTCACGCCATGGTCCTCAAGGAACTTTGCGGCCGCGCGCATTTGGTTATTCCGGACGGTAGCATTCCCGGAAGAAAACGCCGGCTGGTGAAACACCACGAATTTCCACGGCTGCGAACTGGAATCAAGATCATGAATCAGCCAATCGCGAAGCACCGACGGATACGGAGGAAAGGTGAGCTGCGGGGCCGCGGTTATGGCTGGCCCGTCGAGCACCCCATCGAACAGGTGCGGGTTGGCGTCCAGAAATACAAAGTGGGCGCTGCCAGAGTCGAAGGAATAGTTGTGCATGTGGTCGATTTGCTGCGCGGCGCCCTTGCCCGAGTCAACCGAGGTGGAACCACGGTACGCGGCGATGGCCGCGGGCGAAGTGTACGACTTGCCTTTGAAACTGAAGATCATCCCATTGGGAGTAACGGCGTCAGCGTTCCAGGTGAACTGCGCATCCACTCCGGTGGGGCCGTTCAGCGGGAAATAGTAGTTGTTAAAATACGCCATGGCGTCGCCGCCGTCGGTATTGCCTAAGAAACGCCCTGCGCCGTCTCCGCCCAGCATGTTCACGTTGACGCCGGTCGCACCGATGTCGTGATTGCCGACGACGATGTAAAACGGAATGCTACGGATGAAAGGAGCGCCCGTCTCGTTGGAATCCACGTCGCTATTCCAGACGGGGAACCAGAAGTCGCGATAGCTGCCCTCCGCACCATTGTTATAAACGTTGTCGCCGGTGTTGAGCGCGAGGTCGGGCTTGGGGAGATGGGGCACGCCGGGAACTTCGAGGTGCTGAACGTTGTACATCAGGTGGGTGATGCGGGCCTCGAAGTTGGCGATCCGCAGGGGATTTGAATTCGCTTCAACGGGAAAGAATCCCTCGTCTCCCTGCACCAGGAATGAAAAATCGTCGCCGCGCTTGCGGGTGCGAAAACTTGCGGTGAAGCCGCCGCTGGGCAGACCTGGACCAGTCACGCGATAAAAATAAGTGGTGTTGTACTCCAAGCCGCTCAAGACCGCTGCATAGTTTGAATGCGGGCCGGAAGCTGTGGGCGGGACGGGGAGGGAAGGGTCTGCGGACAAGTAGTTATCAACAACACGCCCTTGAGGCGTGACGCTGTGACCGTAGGAAGGGCTTTCGCCGAACTCCACGGTGAAAGCGCCGGGGTTGGGCGTGGCTTCATCCGTCTGCCAAGCGATTACAATCTGATCCGTAGGGCCGAAGGGGCCATTGTCACCGGGCTGAATGTACGGCTTGTAGGTGACGTTCTGTCCGGCCGCGAGAGGGGCCAGCGAGAGGCAAGCAACGACAAGGGCTAAGACCGCAGCCCGCACAACGTGTGACCTGGATTGCATGTGTGTGACTCCTTTTCTTTCCTGAGATTTCAAAGCGGATCCTGATGGACTGTGGTGGTCGAAGCGTAAGTGAACAACGGGCAATTTAAGGGTCGCCGCCGGTAGCGCCGTTTCAACCGCAATCGTTGCCAGAGCCAGGGCGAACAGCCGTCACAATCCCACTATTCTTCATCAAGGGCCTCTCAAGGATCCGATTCGTGCAGCTCATCAGAGGAGCTGTTGCCCTCGACTAAGCAGATTGGAAGCCGGAGCGGTTTGATCTGTAAGTCATGCTTTTTCATTGCATCGGTCTGTAATCGCATTCGTAGAGTGCCAGCCCGAGCCGACACCTCAAGTCCTCACACGCTACTTAGGTGCTGGCTTGTCCAAGCTCGCAGAGCTTCGTTACGGCTGTGTGGTGGGAATTTGAATATTCGATGGGACTTCGATGAATAGGGCTTCGACGGTTTGAGGCCCGGCGGAGGCCGCCGGGTTGCCGGTCAGGGGCCAAATGTGGCACTTTCGTCGTGCAGAAGAGTGGGCACGCGGGAGACGCGGAGGGTAGCAAGATGAGCGCTTTGGCAGGTCAGGCTAGTCTACAAATTGTTCCGAGTTTGGCGACGATTCGCGGGGCGCGAGAATTCCTGGCGAAATATATCACGGCGACGCGGCTGGTGGCGGCGCCGTTTCTTGGGCGGATGGCGGGGAGGAATGTTTATTTGAAGCTGGAGACGGAGCTGCCGACCGGTACGTTCAAGCCGCGAGGGGCGCTTTACGCGCTGGCGCAAAGAATGAAGCGCGGGCCGGTGCGTGAAGTGGTGGCGTGCAGCACGGGAAATCATGGCGGGGCAGTGGCGTATGCGGCAAAACAGTTCGGGATTGTGGCGAGGATTTTTTTGCCGGCGAATTGCAATCCGGTGAAGCGGGCTCGGATTGCAGCTCTTGGCGCGGCGATTGTCGAGAGTAGGGACAGCGACCCAGTTTCTGCATTCTCGCTGGCCGCGGAGCACGCCAGGCAGCCGGGCGTGTATTTCCTAAACGATGCGGCCGACGAGGATTTGCCGGCCGGCCCTGCGACGATTGGCTGCGAAATCCTCGAACAACTTCCCAAGACGAGTGCGATTTTTGTGCCTATGGGAGACACGGCGCTAATTCGCGGAATTGCGGCGGCAACGAAGCAGATTGCGCCGCACGTGAAGATCGTTGGCGTACAGGCGGAGCGCGCCCCTTCCTATTACCTGTCGTGGAAGGAAGGAAAAGTGGTGGAGACGGACACGTGCGACACGATTGCCGATGGACTTGCCACGCGAACGCCCGAAGCGGCGAACGTACGCGACGTGAGAAACCTTGTTAATGACGTGGTCTTGGTAAGTGAAGAGCAGTTGTTGAGGGCGATTGAAGTTCTTCTTCTGGAAGAACATGTGTTGGCGGAGCCTGCAGGAGCTGCGAGCACGGCGGCGCTGCTAAAATCCAGCGTTGATTGTGGCGATCACGTCGTGCTGGTCGTCAGTGGCGCGAACATATCGCGAGAGATCCTTCGCCGGGCCGTGGCTAACGCCTAGAGTTCGAAGCTATTCTCGGTCCAGCAGTTTCCTTCTGGAATCACACCTGAAAAATTTGATGGCTCTCCCTCAGCACCTGTAACTGGCCATTCGGCCAAGTACGTTCAGAGCAAGTTCCATTGCTACCCGCAGATCGGCTTGGAACCCTGAGAGAAGCGGCTTCTTCGAGCATTTGTGAGAAGTCGCTGGGCTATGCGGAAAAGCAAAACTAACTCTAGCTGGAAATGGACGCTCGGAATTTCGTGTGCGCTCTGCCTCGTTTGGCTTTGCTCTGTTGAAGGTATGGTTGCCCACGCGCAATCCACTACGGCGGCGACAGAATCCGGCGTGAATCTCCGGTTATTGAGCGCCCCGGAAGGAAAGGCCATTGTCAGCGCCGCGTTGGAGCAGGATCAGGGGTTAAGCGGAGCGCAGGACTGCTCTCACGTCGTCCACCAGATTTACGTCGACGCCGGATACGAGTATCCGTACGCCAGCTCGTTCGATCTATATGCAGGTAATGAAAATTTCGAGCGGGTGAGACATCCGCAGCCGGGAGATTTGATTGCGTGGCCGGGCCATGTCGGGATTGTCCTGGAACCGGCGGAGCGCAGTTTTTACAGCCTGGTGAGCACGGGCCTGGAGGCCCAGAGTTATGAGGGACCGTACTGGAGATCGCGTGGCAAGCCGCGCTTCTATCGCTTCAAGGTAGAAGGCGCGGTTATGGCGAACACGGCGAAAGCCCCCGCATCTTCACGTGCTCGCAATTCCGCGAGGCCACAAGACGCTGAGACCAGGATCGAAGAGCGCTCCACCGTGGATGCTCCAACTCCGCATCGCCCGACAAAAACTTCTTCGACTGTCGGGTATGATCCGCCCGCTCCGCGCGCACCGACTGTTGCGAGCCCTGCGCTTGCGGTGCAGCGGAGCATCGTCGTAACCGCAAAAAACAAACAGCCGACGAAGGCTGAAGTTGCACAAGGCATCTCTGAGTTGAGCAACGCCTCCGGGAACGTTTTGCGCGAGGATGACCCGGCGAAATTGGCGATGCCCGTGGTCGTTTTTGAACGGCTTCAGGTGGAGCGGCTGGAACTCAAGCGAGACCGCGGATGGGCGCATCTGCTTATGGATTCGCGCGCCACCATCGCGGACGGAGAAGCCGACTACACGCTAAAGCGCGAAAAGGTTCTCTGGGAGCTGCACCGCACACCATCGGGCTGGCAGGCGATCGCGCCAACGGATCGAACCTACGTGCCTCAGGATGTGGCGGTGAGGAATCTGGCGGCGCAACTCGCGCGGGTGACCGAAGGAGACGCCACCGCGGCACATCGAGAGACGGTTCTGCGGCGGGAATCGCGGCTCGCCAAACTGCTGAACGGGCTGCTGGAACAATAGCAGGCATTTTAAGGGGGCGAGTAGCGCCGATCCGTCCGCGAGCCCGAGCGGTCCTTGACAATAGTAACATATATGTTACCATAAGGCGAATGGTTGATATTCGCGAATATATCGACCGTGGCGGCCGCAGTCCTTTTCGCGACTGGCGGAATAAGTTGAATCCGGAAGCCCGCCGGAAAGTGACTGCGGCGCTATACCGCGTTGGACTCGGGAATTTTTCCAACGTTCAGGGTGTCGGAGCAGGCGTTTTTGAGTGCAGGATTCACTTCGGCCCCGGCTACCGCGTGTACTTTGGGAAAGACGGCGAGCAGATGGTGATCCTTCTTGGCGGAGGTACGAAACCACGGCAGCAGAACGATATTCGCGTGGCACTCGGCCGATGGGATGAGTACAAGCAGAGGAAGAGGCAGAACAGAGAAGGGACATGAGAATGGCTCTGACGCGAGATTTCCGAGAAACCGTGCAGGCGGATGTAAAACGCGATCCCGCTTTTCGAAGAGGGATTCTGAGCGATGCAATGGAGAGCCTGCTCTCCGGCGAGGTGGCACTGGGCAAAGAGCTTTTGCGGGATTATATCAATGCTGCGGTGGGCTTCCCGAAACTGGCCCTGCAAACCAAGATTCACGTCAAGACGCTTCATCAGATGTTTGGGCCAAATGGGAATCCGACGGCCCGCAACCTGTTTGAAATTGTTGCTTATCTGCAGCGCTTGGAGGGAGTGCGCTTTGAGGTGCGACCCGCACACGCAGCCCTGCGGAGGAAAAAGCGGCCAGCCGCGCGGGGAGCGAAGCAGGCAGTCCGCGGCCGCTGAGGTCCTAACGTTTGGTACTTCCCATTTGCCGTTCCTCGGCGTCAGGGCACCTCGTCTGTAAAACACTGAGAAAGACAACTTGGAATTCTGAGCGCATAATCTGGGGCATGGCTGCGCCCGACAAGCACGCAGATGTTCTCAAGCCGATTTCCTCGTTGAAGAGGACCGAACAGGATTGGCCGGCGTTGCCGCTGGGAGAGTGGGAAAGCACGTACCGCACGCTGCACATGTGGACGCAGATCGTTGGGAAAATCCGCCTGGGGCTTGCGCCGCTACAAAATCACTGGTGGAATGTGGCTCTTTATGTGAGCGCGCGAGGATTGACGACTTCCGCGATCCCGTACGAAGGCCGCGCATTCGAAATGGAGTTCGACTTTATTCACCATCGCCTGGAGATTCGAACGCCCGACGGCGGAGAACGTTTTCTCGCACTTGCGCCAAAATCGGTTGCCGCCTTTTATCGAGAACTGTTTTCGGCGCTACACGACGCGGGCATCAACGTCCAAATCTACGCCAAGCCGCAGGAAATTCCGGACCCGATTCCATTTGAACTTGATGAAACGCATGCTTCCTACGACCCGGAATATGCCAACCGCTTGTGGCGCATATTGCGATCCACGGATCTTGTGTTCCAGGAATTTCGCTCGCGCTTCCTGGGCAAACAAAGTCCCGTTCATTTTTTTTGGGGGAGCTTCGATCTCTGCTGCACGCGGTTTAGCGGCCGCAGTTGTCCGCCCCGAAAAGGCGCAATCACTTCCGAAGCGTACTCGCGTGAATGCATCAGCCTGGGCTGGTGGCCGGGCGGCGGAGAAGTTGCGGGACCTGCGTTCTACGCGTACACGGCGCCTGAACCGGCGGGCTATGATGGGCAGCTGGTTCTGCCAAAGGGCGCGTTTTATCAAAAGAAGCTGCACGAGTTCTTGCTGATGTACGACGATGCGCGCTTCGCATCTTCCCCGAGCGACGAAATCCTGAAGTTCGCCCAGAGCACGTATGAAGCCGGCGCCAATCTTGCAGGATGGGATCGCGCCACTCTCGAACGGAAATCCTAAGCTCAAGTAGGCCTCAAGTGCGTATCGCTACGAACTAGTGATTCCGCCGCAAGTCGGATGATGCGGTCAGGCAGCCAGTCCACGCCACTTCGGTCAGCTCCCTGACCCGATCCGGGTAATCGTCAAGCAAGAGTCGGATACCCAGAGTCGTCTCGGGCTTTACTTCCGGACGACCCGCCACGGAATAATTTGGGTGTTGACAAAAAACTGAATGGTTACTAAATTCCGGACATCTCGCCACCGCATCTGATTTACCCGCTGCGCACTCTGATTCGCCTGAGAGGTTAACGTGATCACAATAAAAAGGCCCACCAAGAAGCTCAAAAAAGCGTCGCTCTTGACGCCTGCGCGAAAACAAACAGTGATACGGTCACTTCGCGAGTTAAACGCGAAAATCCAGCAGCTCGAAAAGACACTCCTTGGTTGGGACTTCAAGCACTGAGCCACGCTGAGACATCCTGAATCGATATGTAGTTTTGCCCCGGAGGTTCTCGGTGCGTCTGAGGAGGGCGAGAACGATCCTTGCGTACTGGACTAAAGGCCAACTCGTCTTTGAGAACTACCGCACCGGGGTTTCGATTTCTGCGGATCCAATCGTCGCCCGGGTCCTACATCTCTTCGATCGATGGCACCACGTCGAGGAAGTGCTCCCGAAGATGCGTGAATATTCGTCGCGCAGCATTCGCCTTGTCGTGCAGCAACTGACAGAGCGCTCACTCCTGGCGAGAGAAGGCACCCGGGATGCCGAGCAGGATGCACATCTCGCAAAAGTCTGGCGTGACTGGCTGCCACACGGCAGCTTTCACTTCGCGACCAAGGATGTAAAATTTGTTTGGGGAAGCCGCCGGCAAAGGATGATGGAGAAGTACCTGGCAGAATCACGTCAGCCAGCATTCTACAAACGCTACCGCGAGGCACCCCGATTGTGCCTGCCGCGTTGCCCATCACCCAGCGGAGAGTTTCTGCGGGTGCTCCTGGGGCGCAAAACCCAGCGAGAGTTTTCCGCTGGGATGCTTCCAGTCAGCGCTGTCTCCCAACTGCTCTTTTACACTTGGGGTGTCATGGGTTACCTTGCGACCCCGTTCGGACTCTTAGCCCATAAGACGAGCCCTTCCGGTGGAGCAAGACATCCCGGCGAAGTCTACCTTCTCGCTCTAAAGGTGAAAGGACTGCCATCCGGGTTGTACCACTACGACTCCAGGAACCATCGCTTAGAACGACTCCGCAAAGGTCGAATGCAAAATAAAGCCGTGGCGTACTGTGCCGGACGAGCCAATGTGAAAGATGCCGCCGCTCTTTTCCTCATGACCGCCGTGTTTCCTCGCACGATGTGGAAATATCGGTTCGCGCGCGCGTATCGGGTCGTTACGCTTGATGCTGGACACCTTTGCCAGACATTCTGCCTCACCGCGACGTTTCTGGGGCTAGCCCCTTTCTGCACGGCGGCATTGCAGGACAGTTTGATCGAGAAAGATCTCGGATTAGATGGAATCAGCGAGTCCGTCATTTACGTGGCTGGGGTGGGCCTTCCGCGCCCTGCGTCATCGGCTCGCGGGACAGAGTAGCTTTCTCCTGGCTTAGAGCTTCATCCGTCGTAACAGATCCTGGAACCGCGGTTCGGACCGCAAGGGATCCCACCTGGGATCCACGTTTAGGAAAGGCAGTTGCGGTGAACGTTCGTCGTAGGCCTTGCGCAACCAAGTCAACGCTTCCTCTTTCTCACCCAACGCGGTGTAGACTCTGGCGACCCAAAGTGCCGGCATATACGTTTTGTTCGGTTCCGCCATAACTTGGTGAAGTAACTTCAGGCTATCCTGGCGTTGACGTGCTACCGCATAGCCATAAGCTAGATCGAGCTGAATCCGGGTTATGCAACCGCTTATCACTGGTATTCGGGATACCTGTCGGGAATGGGACGTCATAGTGAGGCGATTGCAGCAGTCAAAAAAGCTCGTGAGTTGGATCCGCTTTCCCCCCGAATTAATGCCAATGTGGGATTCATCCTCTACTTCGCTCGACAGTATGACGCAGCCATC
>Ga0206958_1238_pt1 | contig 13458 bp, 13 predicted proteins | sample Alteio_BWOrgHeat_33_FD_152968 | JGI IMG/M metagenome (GOLD analysis project Ga0206958, IMG submission 152968) | Enriched cells from forest soil in Barre Woods Harvard Forest LTER site, Petersham, Massachusetts, United States -... | ecosystem: Environmental > Terrestrial > Soil > Temperate forest >... | reverse complement strand
TTCCCCCGAATGAAGAAGCCCGGAAATTATTCCTGAATATTCACACTTGGCTTTCTTATGCCTTGATTGCCACAATCGCGGCGCATATCGCTGCCGCGCTTTACCACCATTTTATTACGAAGGATAATATCTTACGGAGGATGCTGCCATGATACGAAAATCGTTAATTCTGCTCTTTGCCACGCTGATTCCTATAGCGGCAATAGCTGACGTTCCGAACTGGCAGATCATGCCGGAAAAAAGCATGATAACATTTACCGCGATTCAAAATAATGCCCCGGTTTCCGGTTCCTTCGCGTCATTTACCGGTGATATACAATTTGATCCTAATCAGCTTTCTGCCAGCAAAGTTAGCATCGTGGTTGATATGAACTCCGTAACCGCTTCCTATGCTGACGTGGTGACCAACTTAAAAACGCCAGATTGGTTCGATGTAAAACTTTTTCCGCGGGCGGTTTTCACGGCAACTAAATTTACCAAGACCGGAAATAATTCATATCAAGCCGATGGTACTCTCACCATAAAAGGTAAAACCGTTCCCATCGTGCTATCATTCGTAATGGAGGAATACTCGCAAACTCAGGCAAAAGCGAAAGGCTCCACCACTATTAAACGCACAGCATTCGGTATCGGTCAAGGCGAATGGGCGAAAACTGACGCAGTGAAAGATGAAGTCAAAGTGGAGTTTAAACTGCTCGCAAACCAAAAGTAATTATATGAAGCGCATATTTTTCCTGGTTGTATTATCGCTCATCTATAGCGCACCGGCAAAGCTGCGGAGCTTTATACATTCGATAAGGAACATACAACCATCTTGTTTTTCGTGAATCACCTTGGTTTCTCGCAGATGGTCGGAATATTCAGTGATTATGATGGTAGTTTCATGTTCAACGAAACGCACCCGGAAGAAAAGCTCCGTCCAGGTTGTGATAAGGCCAGCGGGGATACAAACATCAAGCAAGGCTCTGAATAAAGAATTGCAGGGCAGTAATTGGTTCAATGCAAAGCACCCGGAAATGAAATTTACCAGCACCAGCGTAAAATTAACCGGAGAAAAAACAGCTGATATAACTGGCGACCTCACGCTGCTCGGAGTAACAAAAGCCGGTTACCCTAAAAGTGCGTTTTAATAAGACTGGCTATCACTCGCTGACCAATGACTATATCACCTTATTACCACCCGGCCAGATAGGAAAATCTAATTACCCAGGCTCTCTATAAGCTGTTTCACCGCTTCCACTGCTGTCTCGAAAGTAGGAGTAGCGCCATCCAGTGAATAGGAGGTGCCGCTGACAAAAAGACCATATTCCTTGGGATACTCGGCATCGGCGCTTAGGATGGAAAGCGCCTGAGCGAATTTTCCCGACATGGAAAGCCCGGCGAATGCGGGATTGTTTTTCGCCCGGTCGTCGTCCCGGTGCATGGAGGCAGCGACCAGCCTGACGAAGTCCGGGGATGCAAGTGCCATATCCTTCAGCATGGCCAGATCGTAGATGTGCCGCACGATGGACGGATCGTCATAGGGATTGCCGCGAATGCGGTCGGGAATTCTCCAGGCGATGGCGCTCATCTTATCGGCTGCATTTTCCACCGGATCAAGACAGCCGATTCTGGGCACCTCGGGCGGCTGTTTCATGAACTCGCTCATAAAGGACGCCACCGGCAGATATACCGCAGGCAATTGAATATTCTGCGCGGCGATTTCTATCTGGATATGTGGCCGCAGCGCTCCTTCGCGGGTAAAGTGACTCTCGTAATCAATATCGATGGCGAAGAAACGGTTTTCGTCCCTGGCTCTGACTCGATGCTCTTCAACATGCAAGTCGGATGCGCGTAACGCATCCACTATCGCATGCTTGAGATTCGACCGCGCTTTCCGATTCGGTGCCGAGCCGGGAGTGATGATACGGAAATCAATATCCTCTGAAAACCTCTGAATCAGCCGATGCGCCTTTGAAAGCGCCGTGCCTCCGGAAAAGATCATCTCGAAGCCGGGGTGCTGTATTTTTGATAAGACCGCTATGACCTGAACGACATGCCAATCCTTTTCGAGCAGAGGAGGTCGTATATCAAGTTCGTCCGATACTTCCTGCAGCAGCGCTTTATCCGGGGATGCGTTCATAGCTCACATAGGTTCCGTTATAGCCGATTCTGCGGCGGATACGGTTTTTGATCCCGATCAAACGACCCGTAGGAACCTGTGTGCTTCTACCGGCATTATAATCACTTTCCAGTGTCGACGGGCATGTTTCGATGCCGAGGCGCCGTAATGCCTCCGTAGCGATTTCAGGCAGATTCCTTGCGAGTGTAATCCTGCCGGAAAAACGCGAGACTTTGGTTTTGGAATAAAGCCCATAGCCTATTTTCATGATGGTGCCTTTGGCTGCCAGCTTACGCAGTGCCCGCCCCACCTGATCGTAATCCCCTAAATCCTTGAAATCATCGCGCATAAAAACAGCGCACTTCTTGCGGGAAATACGGGAAAAAACTCGATATTCGATTGTTTTACGTTTCTTCATTGATAATCATCCGGTTAGTATACCCAACATACGACACTTCTTATCTGCCAATATACGACATTTCCGGCAGATTTCCAAGCTCTAATTTATCAATAAACCGATCAGATTGCGGGTAATAAAGATAAGTTGCTAATTATCAACCGGTTAATGGAATCAACTACAGTGACGACATACACCTGTCTTAACTTTTAATCTTGTAATATCAGGCTATTTTGCAGCCAGATAAGGAGTGATATCCTCATAGGAAATGCCCAGTATTTGCATGCGGGCGATGGTAATTGGATTGTAGAATATCAGGTGAGATTTGGATGCTCTGAAAAATAACTCTCGTAATTTTCCGGTAAATTTAAGGCCATATACTACCTGAGTAAAAGTCAAAGATAGGAAGCGCCTGTCGATATTCTTTCTCACCTCATCAAGCGTAATAACCCGATTGGGATTACGAACGATATAGCTATAAACCAAATCCGTTTGCGAATAAAAGTTGGGGCGATGGCGTAGGGCGGAGCGCTCCGCAATATCATCCATAAGAACAACCTTTCCCTCATGGCGATTTACTCTGAATACGACTTGATCCGGCTTGACCAATGGAGCCGTATAAAGACGGTAAATAGTTGCGCTATACTGTTGCTCTTGAAAGGCGCCATGTGCTCGATTGCTCATGTTAAAATACCTCCATCATTAACCCGGCCTTATCAAAACCATTGCATTCAAAGCTGCCGTCGCGATTCGGATAACCCAGCTGGTTGGAAATAATCTGCGTTTTTCCGAGCATATGATTATCGCATTCATGAGTATGGCCATATACCCACAGGCGCGGCTGATATTTTTCGATAATCGGCAGCATATCCAGCGAATTGAAGGCTGGCATCAGAGGGCTATTGCCGTGCTGAGTATTTGGATTTATCACCGGCGCATGATGCGAAATTACGACGCGCGCGCCGCTCAAATCCTGCTCGAACCAGGCCAGCAGCTTTTCCACAAATGCATTATGGAGCGGGACGGTATCGGCCGGTTCCAGTAATTCCTGGTCAGGCGTCATTATATAACGATAATCATTCATCTGTTGCTTTGCCGCAAGCATGGCAAGCGGATCCGCCTGGTGAAAATCCGTCCACATCGTGCCGCCGAAAAAATTAATTCCGTCAATATTAATCGTCTCATCATGCAGAAATCTCACGTTAGAAAATCCGGACGACAACCAGATTTTGAATTTCGCATCCTCCTCATCCATTGGTTGCCGGGTGTAATATTCATGATTGCCGGTAACATATAATACCGGCTTCTTCCAATCTTTCAGAAATCGTGCAAGCGGTCGGTAATCCTTGAAAGTGATAATATCTCCGGCCAAAATCATCAAATCGGCACCACTATCCGGCGGAGGCAGGAAATCCGTGCCGAATTCGAGATGCAAATCGCTATAGGTGATAATTTTCATGCCACTTTTTCAACCATTCCCCGGCACCAATCATTCGGCTTAAATGTCGGATGAATCGGTCGGATGGCCTCAGTCATATATGGAATGATATCTTCGTATGCGATGCCCAACATCTGCATGCGCGCGATGGTAACGGGATTGTAGAATATCAGATGGCATTTGGATGACCTGAAAAACAATCGCCTCAGGTTTCCGGTGAATTTAAGGCCGCATATCAGCTGCGGGAAGTTCAGTGATAAATAGCGTCGGTCTATATTTTTCTGCACCTCGTCCAACGTAATCACCCGATTGGGGTTGCGGAAGATATAGCTATACATCAAATCCGTCTGCGAATAGAAGTTCGGACGGTGTCGCTCGACAGAGCGTTCCGCCATCTCATCCATGAGAATCACTCTCCCCTCATGGCCGTTTATCCGGAATACTACCTGATCCAACTTAACCAATGGAGCCGGGTAAATGTGGTAAATGATAGCACTGTGCTTTTGCGGCGCTTCAAGTGCGTGCTGTGCTTTATTCATATTAAATAGCCTCCACCTTCAAAATCCTATCCACCCTGAACATGCGCTCTTCGCCCGCTTTGGTACAGAAGGCTTTCATGCCGGGATATTCTTTGCCCTGGTAGGTTTCCTTGCCGACGGTGATGGGGATGACGGTGCGCTCGGATTTAGTATCGTTGGCCTTCAGGTAGGTCATGCTGAGTTTGGCTTTTTCTTTTATTGCTTTGCGTATCAGTTCTATTTTTCCATCAAGCGAAAGCGTCTCTTCCGATTTGCGATAGTGATAGCCGGTGAGGAAATCGAAAATGCGGAAGTCGGTGCGGATGTGGTTTTTCTGGATGCGGGTTTTGAGCACGATACCTTCAAATGACGTGCAGCGGGAAAGCGCCACATACATCTGCCCAGCGACGAAGGTGCCGCGGTCAATATCGATAATCACGCGGTCGAAGGTCTTGCCCTGGCTTTTATGAATCGTCACCGCCCAGGCGAGACGAAAGGGGAACTGCGTGAAAGTGCCGACTGGCTCGGAGACGAGCATTCCATCGGCGATGCCAAATTTATAGACCTCCCAAGTGAATGGATAAACGGCGACCACTTCCTTATCATCCTGCAATCGAACTTCAAGATATGGAGCATCGTCCTCATCTTTTTTTAACGCCTCGATTATGCCAATGCTGCCATTTACCCAGCGTTTTTGCTGATCATTATTCACCAGCATGATCTGCGCTCCGGTTTTGAATTTGAGTTCAGTCGCGGTCGGATAATATTCCTTGCCGAAATCGCCGCTGATGGCGGCGCTGGCGGTATGCACCTTGCCTTTCAGCGCCGCAAGATGCCGCTCATTTATCTCATCCGCCTTTTGGTTAGTGGTGGTGAGATTGATGTAGAATTCGTTGCCGGACGGTTCATAACCCGGTTGGAACCGCTTATTAAGATGGTCGATATCCGGCTCCTCCACCGAGTTATTGCGGATGCGGTTCAAGAGATCGACGAAATCCTGATCCTTCTGCCGATACACTTTTTCCAATTCGACAATTTCCAGATCAGAATCACACAGCACATGGGCGCTGAAAAAATACGGCGTCTTGTAATGCGTGGTGAAAATCTCCCGCTCCGGCGATGAAACCACCGGCGGCAACTGATATAGATCACCGACGAAAATCATCTGCACGCCGCCGAAAGGCTTAGCCGCATCCGGCCCGTACATACGCAGGAAAACATCGATGCAATCCAGTAAATCGGCGCGCACCATTGAGACTTCATCGATGATGATGGTCTTGAGCTTCTTATAAAGCTTGGGATTCCTTGGCTTGGTTTGTTTCTTGCGGATTTTCTCTGGTGTGACGTCGATATAGAAATGAAAGAATTTATGAATGGTTTGCCCCTTGACATTCAGCGCCGCGACGCCGGTCGGCGCCAGCACCACCGGCTTTTTCTCTGTGCTCGCGCAGAAATGCGAAAGCAGCGTCGATTTCCCCGTTCCCGCCTTGCCAGTGACGAACAGGCTACGATCCGCCTCTTCCATTAGCGCAAGCGCATGGCGGAACCGGTCGTTGAAATCAATTGCAGGAGATGTTTTCATGGTGTCATTATGGTGCTATTAGCATTAATTCTGCAATGCGATAAGTTGCTATACCGCTGGATATTAAACCAAACTTCTCTATACTGGTCACTATTTAATTAGAGACCATAATAATGCCTTTAGCCTGGAATGAAATACGCGCCCGTGCCGCTCGCTTCGCCGAGGAGTGGAAGGATGCACATTATGAAAAAGGGCAGACACAGACTTTTTACAATGAATTCTTCGAGGTATTTGGCCGCCGTCGCCGCGATGTCGCCGTGTATGAGGAAAAAGTTAAGAAGCTGAATAATACGCAGGGCTTTATTGACCTGTTCTGGCCGGGGCAGTTGTTGGTCGAGCAAAAATCAGCAGGTCGGAGCCTTGCCGATGCTCGTGTGCAGGCAACTGATTATTTCTTGAATATTAAGGAGCAGGAAAAGCCGCGCTATATCCTGCTATCGGACTTCCAGACGTTCGAGATAATCGACCTGGAAACGCGGACCGAACATCATTTCCGGCTGTCTGAATTGCCGGAAAAAGCGCGATTGTTCGACTTCGTCGCCGGCTATCACCAGCAGCAATATAAAGATCAAGACCCCGCAAACATCGAAGCCGCCAGCCTGATGAGTAACCTACACTTGCGACTGGAAGAAAGCGGCTATACCGGTACCGATCTGGAGCGGTTGCTGGTGCGCGTGATGTTTTGCCTGTTTGCCGACGATACGGGCATTTTCGAGCCGGATAGTTTCCTGCGCTATGTGGAGGATAAAACCAGCGAGGACGGCACCGATCTCGGTTCCCGCCTGATCCATCTATTTCAAATTCTCGATACACCGGTAGAGAAACGTCAGAAAACACTGGATGAAGACCTCGGCCGTTTTCCCTATGTCAACGGCCAGCTATTTGCTGACCGCATCGACCTCCCGAGCTTCGACACACACATGCGCACGGCGTTGCTGCAATGCTGCTATTTCAATTGGAGCAAAGTTTCGCCCGCGCTGTTCGGGTCACTATTTCAGACAGTCATGCTGCCGGAGGAGCAACGCAAAGGTGGCGCGCATTACACCAGCGAGCGCAATATTCTTAAAACTATCCACCCACTATTTCTAGATGAACTGCGCGAGGAATTCGAGAAAATACGCGATAGCAAATCTACACAGCGTAAATCTCAACTGGAAAAGTTCCACGATAAACTCGGAACGCTGACCTTTTTCGATCCTGCTTGCGGCTGCGGAAACTTTCTGATTCTGGCATACCGGGAATTGCGCTTGCTGGAAATCGAGGTGCTGGAAACATTGCATCCGCGGCGGCAGCTGGAATTGGATGTGAAAAAACTATCGAAAATCGATGTTGATCAGTTCTACGGCATCGAAATCGAGGAATTTCCCGTCCGCATCGCCGAAGCCGCGATGTGGTTGGTCGATCACCAGATGAATATGCGTCTTTCGGAAGCATTCGGTCAGTCCTTCGTGCGCCTACCGCTCAAAAAATCCGCGCATATCACTTTTGGTAATGCGCTGGAGTTGGATTGGAAAACCGTAATTGATCCCAAGAAACTCAGCTACATGCTCGGAAATCCACCGTTTGTTGGGCAGCATTATCAGGAGAGTACGCAAAAAAAGAGCAACAAAGCGTAATGGCAGAGATATCCGCACAGGGCGTTCTTGATTATGTGTGTAATTGGTATGTCAAAGCGGCTCGGTACATTCAAGGCACGCACATCAAAGTGGCATTTGTTTCCACCAACTCCATTACGCAGGGAGAGCAGGTGGGAATTTTGTGGAATGTGCTGCAAAATCGTTACGGCATTCATATTCACTTCGCCCACCGCACCTTCAAATGGACGATTGACGAGAAAAAGGCCAAAGGTATGCGCGTTGCTGCTGTCCATGCTGTGATTATCGGTTTTGCAACATATGAAGCACCACAGAAATACCTCTTTGAATACGAAATCATCACCGCTGATCCACACCGCATCAGCGCAAAGAATATCAGCCCCTATCTCGTTGATGCACCGAGCATCGTCATCCAGACACGCAACACACCGCTTAGTGGCGTGCCCAAAATGCAATGGGGCAACAAGCCAACTGATGGCGGGCACTTCATTTTGTCTCCGCAGGAAAAGCAGGAATTGATAGCCAAAGAACCCAGTGCGGCAAAATTCATCCGCCCTTATATGAGCGGCGGTGATTTTATCAACGGGATTGAGCGGTATTGCTTATGGTTGAAAAATGCCGATCCAGGCGAGCTAAAAAAACTTCCGCTGGTCAGCAAAAGGATTCAGGCAGTCAAAGAAGAGCGCTTAAAGAGCAAAGCCGCCTCCACCAGAAAATATGCCGATATGCCGACTCTTTTTAGGCAAATAGCCCAGCCCAACACTGACTATCTAGCGGTGCCGGAAGTATCGTCCGAACGGCGCATGTACATACCCATAGCCTATGTAAGCAAAGAGATAATTTGCAGCAATACACTCCAATTTGTTCCCAACGCTACCCTCTATCATTTCGGTGTACTCACCTCCCTGATGCACATGGATTGGATGCGCTATGTCTGCGGCCGCTTAGAAAGCCGGTATCGCTACTCCAACACACTCGTTTATAACAACTTCCCCTGGCCGCCGAATTCCACGCCCGCACAGGTAAAGGGCATCGAAGAAAAAGCGCAAGCCGTGCTGGATGCACGGGCGCAATTCCCCGGCAATACGTTGGCTGATCTCTACGATCCACTCACCATGCCGCCTGTGCTACTCAAAGCGCATCAGGCGCTCGATAAGGCCGTGGATACGGCCTATCGTAAATCGCCCTTCACTTCCGAGCGCGAACGTATCGAATATCTCTTTACCGAATACCAGCGCCTCACCGCACCGCTAATTATGGGAAGAAAGCAGAACAAGAGGAAAACATGGCGGAAATAGCGCGTTTGCCCATCCACCTCAACGTACCAGCTAATCATATTTCTGCGGCTGATTATGTTGTTGCTGTAAAATCATTAGAAACCACGATCCGCGAATTCAATAAACGTATTTTCGGCGGTTCCCTTGAGTATGAATTTTTAGTGCTCCCTACCGAGGAGGGTTCTTTCAAGGGTGTAACAGGCGTTATCGTCAAGGGTGTAGCAAAGGTAGTCGCAGTTACTTTTGTTATTACTGAAATTATATCATTCTCGGAGACGGATACATTTAAAGGACTTGTAAAAGGCCTTACAGGTTATGAGTTAGCGCACTATAAAGCTGCTGAGGGGGTGGGACATTTTTTGCGTGACATGACAAAAGGGATTTTTACGACCGAAAATGACAATTTGGAGCGGCTTATTCCGGGTAATCTAAATTTGGACAAAGTGTTTCATGCTAAGGCCGAGTTCTATTCTATGTGTATAGCAAATCATGAACTAACTTCAGTTGGATTTGAAGATTCAGAACATTTTCCGATTAAAAGAGCTTCGTTTGCTCAACATATATCGAGAGATAAAATTCGTTCTGCGCCCTCAGATTTCGTACTCTATCGGGATACAATTATTGTATCCCCCGTAGACACCGATATGAATAGAGTATGGCGACTACAAGATGTGACAACAAAAAATATTATCAGCGCGTATATGCGCGATGAAGAATTCAAAAAAGGGTTTCTTAACGGGAAATATCCATTAAAGAAATCAAGCGAAGATGACCGTATAACAGTTTTAGTTGAATATAAAAAACAAGAAAAAAACGGTGAAATTGAGCAAAAAGAAGCATCTATTAACACCGTCTATTCATTCAATGATACTCAAATTGCAGCAATTCCTGATGACATAATTTCTAAAATTAAAAGGGCTGACATCAGCCAAATGGATATGTTTGTAAATTAAGATTCCGCAACCACACCTCCAACTTCCGGGTCGCCATAACATCATCGGAGTTATAGGTAAGGATATTGCGCTTCAGGCGTTCCCGGTCATCCGGTCGGGCTGACATCAGGAAATTCATATATTGCACCACCGACCATTTTGAGCCGGAATCGTCATCATCCCATTGGAAATTAACTAACTTCGGATGTTTGCAAATATATTTAAGCCCATAACTCGCCACCGGTAGTATCAGGCATTCCTTCACCACTTCCAGCAGATCGAATAGTGGTGTATTTTCGCCCAGCAGCCAGTCGACGGTGGGATGTTCGCGCATCTCATAGCGGTCGGCATAGGCTTCGATCTTTTGCCGTTCGAAGCCGGAAAAATGTGCCAATACAAGGTCTGGATATGTGGCGCGATATTCATCCATCTTCGCAAGGAAGGCCTCCCAGCCTTGCCGATCCTGTTTGTCGGAATCCGTCCATACATGATCGAAGCTGCTACCATCATAGGGCGGCTTTAGAAATCCCCATAGATAGACATGCTCCTGGCCGGATTCTGTCAACGGGTTTGTCTCGATATCAAAATGTATCCAAGTGCCGCCCGGAAGCACGATGGGCTTCAGCTGGTAGAAATTATCATCGAAGTAGGATTTCGCCTGTAACACGGCGCGCTGCCGCTTTTCCAGGCCTTTCAGGTAAGGAACATCTTCTATAGTATCCGGATCGGAGTCGGCCAACTTGCGGATCGAATCGATACCTTGCTTTTCCAATCCAGGTGCGGCGCGTGAATCTATTCCATAAAGCAACGTCAATTCACCCTTGGCTTCAAATTGCGGTTTGCAGACATCGTAATAGCCGCAAGCCTTACATTTACTTTCGCTATAACGGACAACAGGCGCAGTCGGCTGCGCTAGAATTTCTCGCATGCCTGTCAAAAACTTATCTACTTCCTTATCTGCTTCATCGCCAATTTCAGTGATCTCGCCGGTGCCGAGGAAAACTTTTGCTGGTAAAATGCTATCGAGTAATTTGCGATAAATTCCAAGTTGGGTTTGGATTTCTTTCTTTTCCTCGCTCCGTGCCAGTTTCGCATCGGCGGGTTGATATTCGCCGGAATCATGCAGGATCAGGAAATCCGGCCTGCCGACGATACCATCTTTCGTAAGCTGGCCCTGATAAATAATCTGCGCCCGTGCTTCCATGAGCGCCCTGGTATGCTCTTCCGATATCGCCTCGACCACCTGATATTGTTTTTCCAGCTGGCGCCTTATATTCCATTCATGCCGGTTACCGAGCGTGATAACCAGCTGGTCAAACTCGCTTGGCGTGATGGTCTCATAGCCTTCCGGTGGGTGATTATCAAACCAGGCGCGGCGTGGGCAATGTATCCATGATTTTGCATCGCTGGCACGGATCATTTTCAATTACTTAAATTCTTATAGAGTGCCAATAAATAATATTTAATGGCTATTTCAACCTGATATTTTCTAGCTTTTTTCACCATGGATTAGGCAATAACTGCTAATATCCTTCTTAAAACAATTCAGATATTTTTTTGGCCTTTTGCAATTTATCGAAACTGGTATAGCGTGGCCCCTGCATCAGCCCGGTTGGTGCGTCGGCAAAAGGAATATGTTTTATCTCTTTCGCCTTCTCGCTTAAGACAACCTTATATTTTCCGCTATCGCCATATGGTTCGATGCTCTTTACCGGGGCAACGTGAGTGACTGCGGAAATAGGCGCTGTTTGATATGCCGCGATGAATTTGATTTTATCCAGCTTGCCGCCGGCGATACGGATGGCATACCATTCATCTCCGCCTAAGAATACGCGTTTGAATCCCTCTTCCTGCGCGGGAACCACAATAGTATCGAGCGAGTGCGCCGAGCTTTTGCCGGCTATTTGCATATCGGCGCTATCGGCTTTTGGTGAGGCCACCGGCTTGGTGGCCTCAAAAGCCCGGATATTAACGAGCGGCAAAATCTTCAATATTTCTTTCAGGAAACCCTGGCAATCCGCTTTCTCCGATTCGGTGAGCGATGGTTCTTTCGGCGTGTTTTTATTTTCAAGATGGCAGCGGTTTACGGATTTTGCCTGCTGTACCAATGCATATTCCAGCCACATCACATGCGCCGGGTTGAGGCCGTTGCTCGCCGATAGAAATACGATGACCTGATCCCAGAAATCCACAGTTACGATATGCCGGTCCATACGATCGGAGAGTAAATCGCTCTGGCCGATATAAATCGCCGGGAGATCATCTTCTTCGCGGTAGCCTACCAGCAAATAAATACCCGCCTGGCGAAATTCCGGCCGGCGCTTGGTCTCCGCCCATTTGTTCCTAGGAATGGCAAAACCCATGCCCGTCCAGTTCATACGGTCGATTATACGCACACCTTCGGGGTCGCCATCCGGAACAAAAATACGAATAGTGTAAGAATCGGATTTCATGCTTAAGCTCACGTTTATATAGTGACCAGAAATATATAATGGAAAGTTTTTTGGCAACGCTTTTTTCTATAGTTGCTTTATTATAAATCTCCGGTTTGAATCAGCACCGTACCATCCGTTTCCAAGCGATCATCCAAATATTTCCGGCGGGCTTCATGTTCGATTGCGGCCTGGTTGGCTTTAAATACTTTGAGCTTATCCTTGTCATCGCCTTGGAAATGATCGTCGAGTATATTTTCACTAATTTCACAATGTACGTGCTTATCGCCGTCCTGTCCGCAAAAACGCACTACCATGCGATCAGATAAATATACCGGCTTCGGCTCCGGAAAATCCAAACGGCGCTGGTCGATCATACCAAGCACGCCGAGAATATTCAGCACGGAGGACAACTGGATATCCTTCTCATCGCTTTCAAAGCGAGAGATGGTTGGCGTGCTAACCCCGGCCTGCGCTGCTAACGCTGCTTGCGTGAGCTTTTGGCTTTTACGCCTTTGCTTCGCCTCTTCGACAATAGCTGGCCAGTTAATGCGAAACTTCCGTTCCATCTTTTCTCCATTTTCTCGATTAATTGTTTCTTCAATGCTTCCGGCCCGGCCTTGGCTTGTGCCACTGCCTCCAGCGCCACCGGAAGACGCTTGCCCAGCGCTTCAATAGCGGCGATTACCGCTTCTTCATTCAATCCGAATCCTTCGCCCAACTTCAAGATGTGCTTGGGCAGCAGCGAACCGATACTCAAATCCCTGATCCCACCGACACTCAATGCAACGGATTGCAGATTCGGGTAAATCGCAGCTGCCACCACGTCATATAACGGCGTTAAGCGCAACCCATCGCGTGTATGAAACATAGCAAAATTCTTGAAATGCGCGTCCGTATTGCCCACCAGCAGGCAGGCCAATATGCGTCTAAACAGCCGATCAATTTCGGCGGGAACGCATTCAGGCGTTTCACGGATAAACTTAGCCATCTCCTCATAGCCGCCTTCATATTTATCATCGCCGGAGCGCCGTCCTAGCAGCTGGTTAAACTCCTCGAAATGATGCAGCCGTTTCCCCGTCGGCGTGCGGTCGAAGCGCGGCACCACCAGTGCCTGCTCCTTAATCGCGGCGATATCGGCAATCTCCATGTCTACGATGTCATCGTCCGGCAGTAGCTTGCGTAC
>Ga0206958_1182_pt1 | contig 13475 bp, 13 predicted proteins | sample Alteio_BWOrgHeat_33_FD_152968 | JGI IMG/M metagenome (GOLD analysis project Ga0206958, IMG submission 152968) | Enriched cells from forest soil in Barre Woods Harvard Forest LTER site, Petersham, Massachusetts, United States -... | ecosystem: Environmental > Terrestrial > Soil > Temperate forest >... | reverse complement strand
CCTACCTGAATTTCCTCAGGCGATAGTTTCGCGACCTTTTCACACCGTTTCAGACCTTTTTCGCAAATGTTTCAGACCGATTTGCACCTGTTTCGAACCGTTTGGAACCCGTTTCGACCCGCTTGTGAAACAGTGGTATTGATTCAGTTCAGAATGTTAAAGTGTTTCACGGCCTGTTTTTCGCAGTTTTTCTTGACATTCCTTGACATTTTTAACGAGTTTGCCTTGTCATTCCGAACGCATGTGAGGAATCTTCTAAGAAGATCCCTCGTCACGATGCTCGCTCGGGATGACAATATAAAGAAAGCCTAATGCCGATATGTTTGGTCGGGAAGGGAGAAAACTAAACCGCCCTCAGCGCGTCGCCGATATCTTTTTTCAGATCGGCGATATCCTCGATGCCGACCGACAGGCGAATCATGCCGTCGGTGATGCCGAGGCGTTTCAGTTCCGCCGCGCCGAGGCTGGCGTGCGTGGTCGATGCCGGGTGGGTGACGAGACTTTTGGCGTTGCCGAGATTGTTGGAAATATCGACGATGCTGAGCGCGTTCATAAAGCGGAACGCCGCTTTCTTGCCGCCCGTCAGTTCGAATACGATCATCGGCCCGCCGCGCGACATCTGCTTTTTGGCGATGGCGTATTGCGGGTGGGTTTTGAGGCCCGGATAGACGAGGCGGCTGACTTTCGGGTGTTTTTCCAAGAGCGCCGCCAGCGCTTCGGCGTTGTCGCAATGTTTTGTGACGCGCAGTTCCAGCGTCTCCAGGCTCTTCAGCAACAGCCACGCGTTGAACGGGCTCATATGCGGCCCGGTGTGGCGCACGAACGGCATCACGATATCGTCAATAAATTTGCGCGTGCCGAGGATGGCGCCACCCAGCGTGCGTCCCTGGCCGTCAATATGCTTGGTCGTCGAATAAACGACGACATCGGCGCCGAGCTTGAGCGGGTGCTGGAGTAGCGGCGTGGCGAACACATTGTCGATAATCAGGCACGTGCCGGTTTTTTTGCACAGTGCGGCCACGGCGGCAATATCAACCAGCTCCAGCGTCGGGTTGGCAGGGGTTTCGATGAATACGCAGCGCGTTTTTCGCGTGATGGCTTTTTTCCAGCCCGCCATATCCGTGCCGTCCACCAGCGAATAGGTGATGCCGAAGCGCGGCAGGAGTTGCGTGATAATGTAATGGCATGAGCTGAACAGCACTTTGCTTGCCGCCACGTGGTCGCCGGTTTTAAGCTGGCACATGAGCGCGGCAAAGACGGCGGCCATGCCCGAAGCGGTGACCACGGCGGCCTCCGCGTCTTCCATCAGCGCCAGACGTTCTTCCACCATGGCGAGGTTGGGATGCGAATAACGCCCATATTTGAAGCCGGGCAGCTCGCCGGTGAAGCGCGCTTCGCCTTCCTCGGCCGTGTCGTAAGTAAAGGAAGAATTGAGGAAAAGCGCCTCGGACGTCTCGCCGAACTGGCTTTGCAGCCTGCCGCCGCGCACCATTTTGGTGGCCGGTTGCCAGCTTTTGGGGTTTTGCTTCTTTTTCATGTTTTTTTCTTAATGTATCATGCTCGGGCTTGACCCGAGCACCCATTTAACAAAATAATGGTTCCTCGGCTCAAGGCCGAGGATGACAATATAGAAGAGTGAGTAAAGGCAGTGCAAGGAAAAAACCCGATACGCCCACCTATACGGAGTGACGGCAGCCGGCTTGAGGTCAAGCATATCTTCCCGACATTGCAGGGGGAGGGGCCGTATGCCGGGCATCCGGCGGTATTCGTGCGCCTGGGCGGCTGCAACCTGGCGTGCAGTTTCTGCGATACCGATTTCGAGGGGTATGAACCCATGCCGGTCACGGGTATCGTTGAAAATGTAAAACGTTTGGCATGCCCTCTCCCTACCCCTCTCCCGTGCACGGGAGAGGGAAGAGGAGGCGCAGCCGACGAAGGAGAGGGTTCTAAACGATTACGGGAACTCGTGGTGATTACCGGCGGTGAGCCGCTGCGGCAGAATATCGCGCCGCTGTGCGAAGCGCTATCGGCCGATGGTTTTAAAGTGCAGATAGAGACTAACGGCACGCTCTGGCGGCCCTTGCCGGACGGCGTCGATATCGTCTGTTCGCCGAAGAATACGGGCGGCGGGTATTTTCCCATCCGCGAGGATTTGCTGCCGCGCGTGCAGGCGCTGAAATTCATTATCTCCCGGCACGATCCACTGTATAACCATGTAGGTGAGGTCGGGCAGGAGAAATACCATACCCCGGTATACCTCCAGCCCATGGATGAATATGATCCAAAGCGCAACGCCGATAATTTGGAATATGCCACTGAGCTTGCCATGCGCGATGGATATAGATTATCGCTGCAATTGCATAAGCTGTTGGGGATAGAGTGATAATTATTGTCATCCCGACAGAGCGAAGCGACGAGGGATTTATTATCCTTTCGAGAAGATCCCTCACATGTGTTCGGGATGACAAAGAAAAAGGAGGAGAATGAAAAAAGCGGTTTTATTATTAAGCGGTGGGCTTGATTCGACGACGACGTTGGCAATCGCCAAATCGCAGGGGTTCGAGGTGTATGCCCTGTCGTTCGCCTACGGCCAGCGGCACAGCCATGAACTCATAGCGGCCAAGGCCATTGCAGCGCACTATGGGGTAAAAGAGCATCGCACGTTTACGATCGACCTGGGCGGATTCGGCGGCTCGGCGCTGACGGAAGATGCGATTGCCGTGCCCAAGGACCGGGGCTCGGAAGAGATGGCGCACGGCATACCCGTCACCTACGTTCCGGCGCGCAACGCCGTGTTCCTGTCGTTCGCGCTGGCGTGGGCCGAGGTGCTGAAAGCCTACGATATTTTTATCGGCGTCAATGCGCTGGATTTCAGCGGCTATCCCGATTGCCGCCCGGAATTTATCAAAGCGTTCGAGGCGATGGCCAACCTCGCCACGGCGTATGGCGTGGGAGGTGAGGGGCGCATTGCCATTCACACGCCGCTGATTCACTTAAGCAAGGCCGACATTATCCGCAAAGGCATCGCGCTCGGCATCGATTACGGTATGACGACCAGCTGTTATGACCCGGACGCGAAGGGGCACGCCTGCGGCCATTGCGACGCCTGCCAGCTGCGGCTCAAAGGCTTCCGCGAAAATAACTTGGGCGACCCGGCGCCTTACAGCGTATGACCATCTGGGTATTGCAACAGAATCTAACGCCTGAGGAAGAAAAGCACATTCAGGAGCGCGCGCATTTATTGTTGCCGTTTGACGGGCTGCCCGATCTTTCGACGATCACGAGCCCGCTCATGGGCAGGCAACTGATCAAAGCGCTTCATCCGGACGATCCGCCGGAAGCGGTAACGCGGCGTTTCGAATATTTCTGGAACCGGTATAGCAATCTGCAAATCGAGGATATTATTGTTGTGCCGCTTCGCGCATCGCAGCAGGCGGCGCTGGCGGAGGTGATGGGTATATACCAGTACCGGGTAGGGGAAGCCGGAGCAGATGTGCATCTGATTCCGGTGAAATGGCATAAGCGCGTGCCGCTTAGTAAATTCCGCAAGCACAAAGAGTTATTCGCATCGGCTGAACCGATGGTTGAAGTGGCGAATGCCGAAGCCCGCGTGGCCCTGCGCGATCATCTGCCGCATAGTTACAATCGCTTTGCCAAATGGAAATGGCTGCTGGTGATCTTTTTCCTGATGGGGCTCGTGCGAATGATGATCCGGCTGGATCGATAGAATTCCTAGTGAATCAGCACCGGCTCGAGGTCGTGCTGCTTAGCCGCGAAATAGGCCGCGTCCTGCGTGGCGAAGAGTGCCAGTTGCGTGCCGTCGGCGGTGCATACGGCGTAATTGGTGCCTTTCTCGGTGGTGACCGGACGGATATACGCCACCACCAGCGAATTCATCATAAACGTGATGGCGTCCTGACTAATATTTCCGTTTTCGTTATCCGGTGTATCCATAATTCCTGTGCGCCTTCCTATCGAATCTACTCATAGTTATAGCACATTATATGGGGCGCGTGTGTGAAGTTTCAATGACAGTTCCACATTTCTTTGCAGCGGAATGGAGAGAGAGCGTCATAAATAGTTAATATGCTGATTTCAATGAATTTTATGTCCATGCTGCCTATCGCGGAAAATAAAGAGCTCTTTGTCGAGCTTAACCCCGAAACGGGCGTTATTGAGGGAAACCGTGGTGACCTGGTTGGTGGAATCGCGGATGACCATATTGCGGATGAGCAGGGGATTATCGGAGAATTCCAGCGTCAGTTGCCCGTCATCGGGCTTGTCGCGCATGGCGAGCGTAATGCGGATCGTCCCGGCGTCCACGGTGAGCGATTCGATGCCGATTTTGCTGTCGAAACGGATTTTGTCCTGCGCCATGAAGCCGATCAGCGTCTGGTCGAGCGGGATGTGGCTGACCTGTTCCAGCTCCACATCGTAATAGACCAGCTCGCTGCCGTTACTGACCATCAGGATCGGCGTCGGCGGATTATATTGCCAGCGCATCTTGCCCGGCCGTTCGAGGTAGAACTTGCCGGAAGTCAATGTGCCGTCGGGCGCGACTTGCGTAAAATCCGAAACGATGGTGGTCAGCCCGCTTAAATACTCCTGTAAGCGGCCGATGGTGGCCTGATTTTTGGCGATTTCGGAGGGGGACAGGAAGGTTGCGGAGGGATTGGCAGAGTCGTCGGCGGCATAACCCGCCTTTGTCATTCCTGCGAAAGCGGGAATCCCTATTAGCAAGAATATTATCAGTACGATTTTATTGGTCATAGTTTCTTTCATTATAGTAGCTCGGCATGGATTCCTGCTTTCGCAGGAATGACAAATTTTTATATTATCGGGAAATTCGTCACCACCGCTTTAAGGAAATGATTGATACGATTTTCCCAGTCATCGCCGGTAGATTTGAAATAATCGAGCACTTCTATATCAAGATCAAGACGGATTCTTGTGGTAACTTTCTCTTACGGGTGCTTTTCATATCGCTGTTCTTATTTACCATGCAAACATCTCAGCGAGCACCAATGTTATATTTTCCGCCTTATCATCGTCGATCCGTCCCATGGATTTACGCAGGCGAGATTTGTCGACGCAACGCATCTGGTCGAGGGCGATTTGTCCTGACTTTTCTTTAAAATTTGCGTCAACCCGATAACGATAATGTCTGGATTTGGATGATAGGGGGGCGACAATCACTGTATTCATGGAAAAATTGAGATCATCTGGGGATATAACCACGCATGGACGAGTCTTTTTAATTTCATGGCCAACGGTCGGGTCAAGCGCCACCCAATACACCGAAAATCTTTCGACCTTATCTATCCTTTTTGTCCCGGCCATTGCCATTCGTCATCAAATGAATCTTGCATGTCTTCCGGCCATAGCAGCTTGTCATCGCCGTTGGCATGGCAGCGTTTGGCATCTTCCGCCCAGCCTTCGCGCGGCTTGCGGCCTTTGCTGATAATAAGCCTGTCGCCTTTTACTTCCAGCTTTACCGTGCCGCTCAGCCCGCACTGTTCAAGGACGACCTTGGGGATGCGAATGCCTTTGGAATTGCCGATGGGGATGATTTCCGTTTTCATAGTAATTACATTGTAGCTATTTTTTGCGCAATGTCAACTATCCTCTCTTACCAGCACTTCCCGCTTGCCGACATGATTGGCCGGGCCGACGATGCCTTCGCGTTCCATCTGTTCGATAATGCTGGCGGCGCGGTTATAACCGACGCGGAGGCAGCGCTGGATATAGCTGGTCGAGGCCTTGCGGTCGCGGGTGACGATGGTGACGGCCTGATCGTACATCTCGTCTTTTTCGCCGCCTTCGCCGAACATGCCTTCCTCTTCCTCGTCGCGGGTGACGTCCTCGACATAGGCGGGCGAACCCTGCGCGCGCAGGTGGTTCGCCACCTGATCGACTTCCTTGTCGGAAACGAACGGCCCGTGCACGCGGGTGATGCGCCCGCCGCCGGCCATGTACAGCATGTCGCCCTGACCCAGCAATTGCTCGGCGCCCTGTTCGCCCAAGATGGTGCGGCTATCGATGCGCGACGTTACCTGGAAGCTGATGCGCGTCGGGAAATTGGCCTTGATGACGCCGGTGATGACGTCCACCGAGGGGCGTTGCGTCGCCATGATGATGTGAATGCCGGCGGCGCGCGCCATCTGCGCCAGGCGCTGGATCGACGATTCGATTTCCTTGCCCGCGACGATCATCAGATCGGCCATTTCATCGACGACGACGACGATGAACGGCAGCTCGTTCATTTCCAGCGGCACTTCCTCGATGATCGGCTCGCCGGTATCGGTGTTGAAACCGGTCTGCACCGTGCGCGTCAGCTCATGGCCCTTGGCCTTGGCCTCGTGAATCTTTTTATTATAGCCCTCGATATTGCGCACGCCGAGATTCGACATCAGGCGGTAGCGGTTTTCCATTTCCTTGACCGTCCATTTGAGCGCGACCACGGCCTTGCCCGGCTCGGTCACCACCGGCGACAGCAGGTGCGGGATGTCGGCATAGACCGAGAGTTCCAGCATCTTGGGGTCGATCATGATGAATTTGCATTCGTCGGGCGTGAGCCGGTAGACCAGCGACATGATCATGGTGTTGATGGCCACCGATTTGCCCGATCCCGTCGTTCCGGCCACCAGCAGATGCGGCATGCGCGCCAGATCGACGATGATGGGCGTGCCGCTTATATCCTTGCCCAGCGCCAGCGGTAGCTTGGCATCGTTGGTTTCGAAGGCTTCGCTTTCGAGCAATTCGCGCAAAAATACCGTTTCGCGCGTGGCGTTGGGCAGTTCGATGCCGATGGCGTTGCGTCCCGGTATCACGGCGATGCGGGCGGAGACGGCGCTCATCGAGCGGGCAATGTCGTCGGAGAGGCCCACGACGCGTGAGGATTTCGTACCGGCGGCGGGTTCCAGCTCATAGAGCGTGACCACAGGGCCGGGGCGGATTTCCACGATGTCGCCGTTGACGCCGAAATCCTGCAGCACGCTTTCCAGCAGCTTGGCGTTTTGCGTCAGTGCCGATTCGCTCATGTTGCTCTTGCGGCTTTTGGGCCCGGCGGTGAGCAGCTTGATCGGCGGCAGTTCATAATCGCCCTGCGCCAGCGGTAGCGCCGACTGCACCTTGGGCGCGGTGCGCGGCGCTCTTTCGGAGGATTTATCGCCGCCTTTTTTGCTGACGCGCGGTTGCGGTTTGGCGGCGGGGGCCGCGTCGTCCTCTTCGTAATCGTCGTCGTAATATTCGTCGCGTTTCCAGAACAGCAGGCGTTCATTGATGAATGCGGCCACACGCTCGCGCCACGGCAGGGCTTCTTCATATTCCTCGTCCTCGTCATAGGCCTCATGGCGGCGGCGGGGCAGCAAGGACAGGATCAGGCCGCTCATAAACAGGAACATGTGCCGCACGCCGCGGCCCAGCGTTTTCCATTCCGACCAACTCATGCCGAACGCCAGCGAAATCGTCACCAGCGACATGGCGGCGACGGCCATGATGAACAGCCTGCTCTTAAACAGCTTATGGAACATGTCGTGCAGCACGGCGCCGATGGAGCCGCCGAAGCCGCTGGTGATGGGCCATGACAGCGGCGGCTCGACGACCGAGAGCAGGGTGGCGGAAAATACCAGCGCCACTATCAGCAGGCAAAAGCGTATCCACAAATAAGGAATGGCGTGGCCGCGCGCGATCTTGAGGCCCCAGGCGATGGGGACCAGCACCAAGAGCGCGCTCGCGATCCCCAGCACCTGCAAGGTAAGGTCGGCGATCAGCGCGCCGGAATATCCGCCCGCGTTGGTGACGGGATTACCGGTGGCGCGGTTGAGCGACGGGTCGGCCTGATTATAGGTGACGAGGCAGAGAAAAAGATAGAAGGCCATGAAACACAGCGCGAGCCCCGCCATGGTTTTCAGCGGGTGACGTTCGGGGTAATCCGGTAGGGATTTAATGTTTTGCCTTTGTGCCATGCTGCCTGCGACCATTAATCTGCATCCTGATTAGCAGAAAATATAACGTTTTTAAAGATTTTCCTAGCCTTAATACAAGATTGTTAATCTATCGTTTATTTTTTAGTTATTACTTGCAGCTCCCACACTATTATCCCATAATCCGCCGAGGCTGGTGGCGGGCGGTGCCGCTCGCGAACCCGGTCAGGTCCGAAAGGAAGCAGCCGTAGCGGGTGAGTTCCGGGTCGCCACCAGTCAATTAAGGAGTTGCTAGTTGCTGGTTGCTAGTTGCTCACGATTTTTACCAGCAACCAATAACCAGCAACCAATCCTATGGAATACCGCGTACTCGCCAGAAAATACCGCCCCGCCAGCTTCGATGACCTGATCGGTCAGGACGTGCTGGTGCAGACCTTGTCGAACGCCATCAAGAGTGGGCGCATCGCCCACGCGTTTTTACTGACCGGCATACGCGGCGTCGGCAAGACGACCACGGCGCGCATCATCGCCCGGGCGCTCAACTGCATCGGGCCGGACGGCAATGGCGGTGCGACCATCAGCCCGTGCGGCGTGTGCAGCAATTGCAAAATGATTGCCGAAGACCGGCACGTCGACATACTGGAAATGGACGCCGCCAGCCACACCGGCGTTGGCGAAATACGTGAGCTGATCGATACGGTGCGTTACCTGCCGACCTCGGCGCGCTACAAGATATACATCATCGACGAGGTGCACATGCTTTCCACCAGCGCCTTCAACGCGCTGCTCAAAACGCTGGAAGAACCGCCGCCGCACGTGAAATTCATCTTCGCGACGACCGAAGCGCGCAAAATTCCCGTGACCATCCTGTCGCGTTGCCAGCGTTTCGACCTGAAGCGCATCGATATGGAATTGCTGGCGACGCATCTGGGCAACATCGCGGCCAAGGAAAATATCGGCATCGAGGAAGAAGCGCTGAAACTGATTGCCGTGGCTGCCGAAGGCTCGGTGCGTGATGCGTTGTCGCTGCTCGACCAGGCCATTGCCCGCACCGGCGAAGACGGTGGGAAAACGAGCGTAACGGCGGCTTCTGTGCGGCAGATGATCGGCGGGGCCGATAAAACCGCGACGTTTAGGTTGCTGGAAACAATATTGAAAGGCGAGGTGGCCGAAGCGCTGGCGGAAATCCGCAGTCAGTATCAGGGTGGCGCCGACCCGCTGCTGATTGTGCAGGATAGCCTGGAGGCGACGCACCTGGTGACGCGCGTGAAAGTGGCGCAAGGAGTACTTTCCGACGTGTCGCTCTCCCAGCATGACCGGACCGCCGCTAAAGCGCTGGCCGAGAAACTTTCGATGCCGGTCTTGACCCGCCTGTGGCAGATGCTGCTCAAAGGCATCAGCGAAGTGCGCGTCAGCCCGTCGCCGCTGGCGGCGCTGGAAATGCTGGTGGTGCGCATCGCCTATGCCGCGCAGTTGCCCACCCCGGCGGAAGCGATACGTAGCGGAAGCAGCCCCCTTCCTAACTCTCCCCCGCAAGCGGGAGAGGGGATTAAGAAGCCCGCGCTTGAGCTGGTCACTGCCCAGGCGAGTGCGACGGTGCAGAGTTTTGCCGACGCGGTGGCTTTGTTCGAGCAGCACCGCGAGTTACGCAAATGCATGCATTTGAAACAGGATGTACGGCTGGTGCGCTTCGAGCCGGGCCGGATCGAGATTCGCCTGACCGCGCCACTGGCGCGCGATTTCGCGTCGCAAATCGCCGCTTCCTTAAGCGGATGGACCGGCCAGCCGTGGAAGGTGGCGCTGTCGGAGGAAGAAGGTGAGCCCAGCTTGCATGAGCAGGAAACGGCGCGTAAAGAACAGCAATTGCAGGAAGCAACCGCTCATCCGCTGGTGGCCAGTGTGCTGGAGCAATTCCCCGGCGCGAAGCTGATGGGGGTAAAGGAAAATTCGTAATATCATTTGGAGCGAATATGAACTTACAGAAAATGATGAAACAGGCGCAAGAAATGCAGCAGAAGATTGCCGACCTGCAATCGAAACTGGAAGCCGAGGAAACCGACGGTTCTTCCGGCGGCGGCATGGTGAAAGTCCGCATTAACGGCAAGCATGTGTTGCTCAAGGTCGATATCGATGAAAGCCTGATGAAGCCGGGAGAAAAAGAGGTGCTCGAGGATTTACTCGTCGCTGCCTATAACGACGCGCGCGGCAAGGTCGATGCCGCCACCGGCGACGCGATGGGTAAAGTCACCAGCGGCTTACAACTGCCGCCGGGATTTAAGTTGCCATTTTGAGAGATGTGGTCCGTGAAATATTCCGTCATGACCGGAACACAGAACACGGTGCACGGAGCGCCGTGACATGACCCACTCCGACATTGACGAACTCATCCGTTTATTTTCCAGGCTGCCCGGCCTTGGGCCGCGTTCGGCACGCCGCGTCGTACTGCACCTGATTCGTCAGAAGGAAACGCTAATGGCGCCGCTGGGAACGGCCATCGCCAGCGCTATGGAAACCATCCGCACCTGTTCGGTGTGCGGCAATCTCGATACGCACGATCCGTGCGTTATTTGCAGCGACGGGCGGCGCGATCCTTCGGTGATTTGCGTGGTGGAAGAACTGGCCGATTTATGGGCTATCGAGCGCTGCAACCTCTATAAAGGCCAGTACCATGTATTGGGCGGCACGCTCTCGGCCATCGACGACCGCGGCCCGTCGCAGCTCAATATCGAAGGGCTGATCGAACGGGCGGCGAAGAACAGCGTCAAGGAAATCATCCTCGCCACCAACGCCACGATCGAAGGCCAGACGACGGCGCATTACCTGACGACGCGGCTGGAACACTGCCATGTCAGCATATCGCGCCTCGCGCAGGGCATCCCTATGGGCGGCGAGCTGGATTATCTTGATGACGGAACATTAGGCGCGGCCCTCAAAGCCCGGCTGCCGTTTTAGGGGTATATGGCAATGTACAACGATAAAGGCCTGCCGCTGGCGACTGCTTTGCGCGAAACGCTTTCTAGGGGATATTCGCTGGATATTTTTGGGCGCGATCTGCTGGCAGGGTTGATCGTTTCGCTCGTGGCGCTCCCGCTTTCCATGGCGCTGGCCATTGCCGTCGGCCTCGCCCCGCAATACGGCATCTATACGGCCATCGTCGCCGGTATCGTCACGCCCCTGCTGGGCGGATCGGTGACGCAGGTCAGCGGCCCGACGGCGGCGTTTGTCGTCATCGTTGCGCCCATCATCGCGCAATATGGCCTGCGCGGCATCATCATCACTGAAATTATGGCGGGCCTGATATTGATCGTGCTGGCATGGGCACGGCTCGGGCGGTTTATTAATTTCATACCCTACCCGGTGACCACCGGATTTACCTCGGGCATTGCCGTCGTGCTTGGCACCTTGTCACTCAATGATCTGCTTGGTCTTGGCATTCAAAAATTGCAGGGATCCTATATCGACAAGGTGCTGCTGCTTTTGCAGCATCTTTCCGATATGCGCTGGCAGGAAGCAAGCATCGGCATATTAAGCCTTATCATTATGTGCACCGGCAAATACATCACGCCCAGGGTGCCTTCAGTCGTTCTGGCTATTACCGTCGCTACGTTGTTTGGAATAGCATTTCAACATGCCGGTATCGACGTCGCCACTATCGGCAACCGTTTCACGTACGAAACGGCCGAAGGCGTGGTCAGACATGGTATTCCGCCGTTGACGCCGACATTTCATTTCTTCGGCGGCGAGGGCATGTATGCCTGGCCGAACCATGCGGAATTGCGCCTGTTGCTAATGCCTGCCGTCGTGATTGCGGCGCTGGCGGCGCTGGAATCGCTGTTGTCGGCCACCGTGTCCGACGGGTTAAGCCATACACGGCACGACCCCAATGCCGAGCTGGCGGCTATCGGCATCGCCAATGTTTTATCCGGTTTTGCCTCCGGCATGCCGGCTACGGGCGCCATTGCCCGAACGACTACCAACATCAAAAGCGGCGCCCGCACACCGTTGGCTTCCTCGATGCACGCCATATTGATTATGCTTTACGTGCTGGCGCTGTCGCCGGTGATTTCCTATATGCCGATGGCGTCACTTTCCGCATTACTGGTGCTGACCGCCTATAACATGTCGCACTACCGGCAATTCTATCGCATCCTTACCATCGCGCCGCGGCAGGATATTATCGTTTTGCTCGCCTGTTTCGGCCTGACCGTCTTCGTCGATATGGTGGCGGGCGTATCGGTCGGCGTCATGCTGGCGGCATTGCTATTCTGGGCTACCGCCGGCGGCATGGGTATGACCGGCATCATCGAAGAACTAACGCTGAAGCTCAAGCGCATCAGCTCGTCGTCGCTGCGCGCCACCACCTACCGCGTCGATTCTCTGGAAGACATGGTCGCCGCGTTCGAGCATTACCGCGATCAGTCCGATTACATGGTCGGCTGGATCGACCACATGGCCAAAGGCGACGATATCGGGCGCGGCATTTTCGAAGCCGCCAGCCACATGGTGCTCGACGAAGGCGGCGAAGCGCTTGACGATTTCAAAGCACCGAAATCGCGTTTTTCCATCCCCTTCATGCTGCCGGGATTCCTGCTTAACCGCTACAGCATGGCGTTGTATAATAAATGGCGATTCAAAAAATATTCGGCATGGCGGCAGGCCGAACTGGTCAGTTTCAGTCATTTTTTTCATCCGCTCGACCGCGTCGGGCGCTGGAACCGCCTGTACGGGCGGCGGGGATTTTTCCAGTATCAATGCCTGCTGCCGGAAACGCCGGACATCGTGGCGCAGCTGCGTACGTTATTATCGGCCATCCACCGCAACGGCCTGTTTTCTTTCCTCGCCGTCATCAAGTACCACCGCGAGGGCAAAGGCATGCTCACCTTCCCCAAGCGCGGCTACAGCGTCTCCCTCGATTTTCCCAATACGCGGCGCGTGCGCAAGATGCTGCCCCAGCTCGACGAGTGGATTGCCGATCACGGCGGCAGGGTTTATCTTGCCAAGGACGCCACGCTCAGCCCGGAATTATTCTACGCCATGTATGGCGAGAAGGCCAATGACTGGTACAACGTTATCCATGATCTCGATCCGGGCGCGAAATTCACGTCCCTGATGTCCGAGCGGCTGGGATGGAAGCAGCGGGCATAACCCATGGTCATTCGCACTGCTTCAACGGTTACTTCCGATAAAAACGTCCTTGTCGTGGGCGCGACCTCGTCGCTGGCGCAAGCGATATGCCACGTGCTGGCGCGCGCCGGTTATGCGCTGACGCTGGCGGGCCGCGACGAAGGCGAGCTCGAGATACTGGCCGGCGATCTCGCCACGCGCCACCAGGTACGTTGCCTTACGCAGGTCATCGACCCGCTCGATCCCGATTTCTCACCGCAGCGATTCATAGAACAGGCGGCGGATTTCGACGACATCGTTATCGCCATCGGTGATATGGGAGATACCGATCCGACCGATATTTCCAATCTCACCTACACCGCCCACATCAATTATATCCTGCCCGCCCAAATCGCCACCGCCGCCGCCGAGCGCCTGAGCCAAAAA
>Ga0206958_1237_pt1 | contig 13520 bp, 6 predicted proteins | sample Alteio_BWOrgHeat_33_FD_152968 | JGI IMG/M metagenome (GOLD analysis project Ga0206958, IMG submission 152968) | Enriched cells from forest soil in Barre Woods Harvard Forest LTER site, Petersham, Massachusetts, United States -... | ecosystem: Environmental > Terrestrial > Soil > Temperate forest > O... | reverse complement strand
TTCGATTTCAGGCTTTCGGCCACGATCAGGCGCTTGGCTGAGATGCAGGATTGCCCGCAATTGAGCAGGCGGCTGGCGCTGATGGTTTTGACGGCGTGCTCGATATCGGCGTCGGCCAGCACCAGATAGGCATCGCGGCCGCCCAATTCCAGCACGGTTTTTTTGAGATATTTTCCGGCGAGCGAAGCGACGGAACGTCCAGCTGGTGTGCTGCCGGTCAGCGTGACTGCCGCTATTTTCGGGTTTGCAATGACTTCTTCGACACGACTTCCCGGAATCAGCAGCGATTGAAACGCATGCTCCGGCAATCCGGCATCGCGGAACATCGACTCGATAGCCAGCGCGCATCCGGGCGTATTGGAGGCATGCTTGAGCAACCCCACATTGCCTGCCATCAGCGCCGGAAGTGCGTAGCGCAGCACCTGCCAGAAAGGAAAATTCCACGGCATCACGCCCAGAATCACGCCTAGAGGCCGAAAGGCGACATAGCTTTTACGGTATTCGGTTTTAATCGGTCGGTCGGCCAGAAACGCTTCGCCGTTTTCCGCGAAATAGGTTGCGGCACTGGCGCATTTTTCGATTTCGGCCACTGCTTCCTTAAGCGGCTTGCCCATTTCCAGTGATATGATGCGTCCATATTCATTCTTTTTCGCCAGCAGCGTTTGCGCTACTTTTAGCAGAGCTTCTTTACGCTGCGCGATGCGCACTGTTTTCCATTCAAGGAAACAGGCATAGGCCCGGTCAACGATCTGCTGCACCTGCGTTTCGGTATGGATGGGATACTGGCGGATGACTTCGCCGGTGGCGGGATTGATGCTGGTTTGCATGGTTTTTTATTATGATCTGGTCTGGCCGGTGCCGTGAATGACGTATTTATACGTCGTTAGCTGTTCGGCGCCGACGGGGCCGCGCGCGTGCAGCCTGCCGGTGGAAATGCCGATTTCGGCGCCGAAGCCGAATTCACCGCCGTCGGCGAATTGCGTCGAGGTGTTGTGCATGACGATGGCGCTGTCGACGCGGCGCAGGAAGGTGCGTGCCGTAGTGATATCGCCGGTGATGATGGCGTCAGTGTGGTGCGAGCCGTGCTGATTGATGTGGGTGATGGCTTCTTCCACGTCCTTGACGACTTTCATCGAAATGATCGGCGCCAGATATTCGGTGTCCCAATCCAGATCAGTCGCTTCTTTGATGCGCTTGTCGATGGCGCGCGCTTTGCTGTCGCCGCGCATTTCGCAACCGGCTTTGGCCAGCACATCGGCCAGTTTCGGCAGCATGGCTTTGGCGACCGCGTCGTCAATCAGCAGCGATTCGGTGGCGCCGCAAATGCCGACGCGCCGCATCTTGGCATTGAGCAGAACGCTGGTTGCCATTTTGAGATCGGCTTTTTTATGGATATAGGTGTGGCAATTACCGTCCAGATGCTGGATGGTCGGAATCCGGCTTTCTTCGATGACGCGTTTGGTCAGCGATTTGCCGCCGCGTGGAACGATGATGTCAATCAGCCCGGTCATGGTTAGCATTTCGCCCACCGCCGCCCGGTCGCGCGTCGGTACCAGCTGTATGGCATCTAACGGCAACTTTGCCGCTTTCAGCCCCAGATGCAGGCATTTGACGATGGCTGTCGACGAGTGCAGGCTTTCCGAGCCACAACGCAAGACGGCGGCGTTACCCGATTTGAGGCTGAGCGCTGCGGCATCGGCGGTGACGTTCGGCCGCGATTCGTAAATAATGCCGATGACGCCCAGCGGAATGCTGACGCGCTGGAGCACCAGTCCGTTGGGGCGCGTCCATTCATCGAGTATTTTATTGACCGGATCGGGTATGGTCGCGACCGTTTCGAAACCTGTCGCCATCGCTTCGATGCGTTTTTTATCCAGTTTGAGCCGGTCCAGCATCGCCGCGTCGAGTTTTTTCAACTCGCCATATTCAATGTCTTTTTCATTGGCGGCGAGGATGTCTTTCGTGTGTTCGCGCAGCGCAATCGCCGCTTTGACCAGCGCCATATCTTTCTGTTCATTGCGCGCCTCCGCCATGATCGTATAGGCCGCGCGGGCGCGCCGGCCTATATCCTGCATCTGCTTGTGAATATCTTGTTTGAGGGTAACCACTTTGGTTTTCATGGCTAAAATCCTATTTTTTCTATAAGCGGCCATTGTCGGCTGAAAATAGGGCCAGCGCAAATAAAAAATCGCTACTGTAATACCATATCGTCGCGGTGAATCAGCACGTCGCGTCGCTTAAAGCCCAGAATTTGCTCAATTTCATGGCTTTGTTTACCCAGGATGCGCACTGCGTCTTCGGCGTCGTAAGCAATTAACCCTTTGCCGATAATAGCGCCTTTTTCGTCCTTGATGAGCACGGCGTCGCCGCGGTCAAACTGGCCGTCGATGGCTTTGACACCGGCGGGGAGCAAGCTCTTGCCGCTTTTAAGTGCGCGGACGGCACCGTCATCGACGATGACACTTCCGGCGGGATGGATCGACCCGGCAATCCAGTGCTTGCGGGCGGAAAGTGGGCTTTCCTTGGCGATAAAGCGCGTGCAGGCGCCGCCGTTCATCAATGCGCGCAAGGGATGTTCCAATGTGCCGCGGGCGATCAGCATATGGCAACCGGCGGCCATGGCGATTTTGGCGGCGGCCAGCTTGGTTACCATGCCGCCCGAACCGACGGAAGAAGACACGCCGCCCGCCATGCGTTCGATCCCGGCGGTGATTTCCGTCACTTCCGGGATGAATGTTGCGTTTTTGTGGCTAGAAGGATTGGCGGTATATAATCCGTCAATGTCGGAGAAAAGCACCAGCAGGTCGGCTCCGGCCATCTGTGCCACGCGTGCTGCAAGACGGTCATTGTCGCCGAAGCGGATTTCGGCGGTGGCCACCGTGTCATTTTCATTGATGATGGGGATAGCGCCCAGTTCGAGCAGCGTATCGATCGTATTGCGCGCATTGAGGTAGCGGCGGCGCTCAATGCTGTCGTCGGCGGTGAGCAGCAGTTGCGCTACTTTGAGTTGGTAATGCGCCAGCGCATTGCGCCAGGCGGCAAATAATTCGATTTGCCCGCAGGCGGCGGCGGCCTGTTTTTCTTCAAGCAGCAAATGCGATTTGGCTTTAAGTCCCAATTGCAGGCGGCCAAGCGCCACCGCGCCGGAAGTGACGACGATGACCTGTTTGCCCTGTGCGGTGAGCGCATGTAGATCTTCGGCCAGCGCCGCCATCCATGTTTCGCGCACATGGCCGCCTGCCTCATCGGTGAGTAACGATGAACCGACTTTGATGACGATGCGTTTGGCGGTGGTAAACATGCACTATTATTGGGTTATTCCTCGGGATTTGTCAGCAGGTTTTCTTCCTTCTGCTCGTGGCGTTCTTTTTCGATGACTTTCATCATTTCGCGCAGCACGGGGGTAATGCCGTCGCCGGAGACGGCAGAGATCGGCCATATTTTCTTTTTGCTGGCTTTTTTCAGCGCGGCGCTTTTTTCTTTAATTTCTTCTTCCGTCAGCGCGTCGCATTTATTGAGTGCCACCAGCTCAGGTTTTTTGGTCAGTCCGGTGCTGTATTGTTTGAGTTCCTTGCGGATGGTTTTATAGGCGGTCGCCACATCTTCCTGCGTCCCGTCGATCAGGTGCAGGAGAATCCCGGCGCGCTCGACATGGCCGAGAAATTTAAGCCCGAGCCCCACGCCTTCGTGCGCGCCTTCGATCAACCCCGGAATATCGGCTAGCACAAATTCCTTGCCGTCGACATACACTACGCCCAGCTGTGGGGTGAGCGTAGTAAACGGATAATCGGCGATCTTGGGTTTGGCGCGCGAAACGGCGGCCAGGAACGTCGATTTCCCGGCATTGGGCATGCCGAGCAGCCCGGCGTCCGACATCAGTTTCAGGCGCAGCCATAGCCAGCGCTCTTCGCCTTCGCCGCCAGGCGTGAATTCACGCGGCGCACGGTTGGTGGACGATTTGAAACACTGGTTGCCGAGGCCGCCTTTGCCGCCTTCGGCCAGCACGATTCTCTGGCCCACTTGCGTTAAATCAGCCACCAGCGTTTCGCGGTCCTCCTCGAAAATCTGTGTGCCGACGGGCAGTTGCATGACGATCTCGGGTGCGCTGTGACCGGTGCAGCTACTGCCCATGCCCTGCTCGCCTTTTTTGGCTTTGAAATGCTGCTGGTAACGGTAATCGATCAGCGTGTTGAGGCCGGAGATGCACTCGGCGATGACGCTGCCGCCGCGGCCGCCGTTGCCGCCATCGGGCCCGCCGTCGGGAATGAATTTCTCGCGGCGGAAACTGACGCAGCCTTTGCCGCCGTCGCCGCTGCGTATATACACTTTTGCTTCATCAAGGAATTTCATGATCCGCGCCTAACCTGCTTCAGGGCCCTAGCTTATAGGGCGAAGCTATAGGAAAAACAAATGAATATGCGGTAATCGCCCAAAAAGCCCGACTTTCCGGCGCGAATGCCCTTTTTTCTTGTATTCTCGGCATATTCTGGGTAAGTAATCCGTCCCATCATGCCTAGATGCCGTCTTAGCTCAGTTGGTAGAGCGGCGCATTCGTAATGCGTAGGTCGTAGGTTCGATTCCTATAGACGGCACCATTTTTTGATGGCTAGAAGCCTTCGTGATGATGGGGGCAGGTGTTCGAGTCACCTAAGCGGTGCCATTTTTTTCAGAAGTGAGTTCGGATTATGATGGAAGTTCATGACTGGGTATATTATCAGTTCTCCCACCTCGACCTCAAGAACACATGCAATCTTGAGCAACTCATCTAGCCGAATTTCGTTTTTGCCCAATTCATAATGATCGAGTAGCAATTCCGGCACGCCGGAAAGCCGAGCAAGTTTGCGCAGTGGCATTTTTTCCTTAGCGCGCAGCCGGTGAATGTTCTGGCCGATAATGAAGCGCAGGTGGCGAAGTAGATGGGTGCTGTAGGTCATGTTTTCTCTCCTCTTGAGTGCCGGGAGTCTAGAAAACACGCCAATAAACGTGTGCGATGTGTTCCCCTTGCGGGTATTTTATTCCATCACACTCCCGACATAGGAGATTGCGCTGTAAATTACAGGCACAAAAAATCGCTCTGTCGGGAGCGTTTGCCGTTATTGGATGCGTTTTCTAGACGCAAGACCATCATAGCAGTATTTGGGCTGTCTGCAATCAACAAAATTTCTTTATCAATTTCCATATCCGCACCATTTCACTCTATTTCATGAGTGATTTTTAATCTTACCTTCGGATTGGCTTCATCTTACGATCCTACAATTAGCCTTTTTATACATAGAAAATTTTCCAGATTTTTATATATGATTCTCGATGCATTACGTCCAGTGGCTGCCGTTGAGACGGCCCTTGCGGACATCCATACCCTTCTGGCGACCGGCGATTATGCTGTCATCGAGGCCGGGGTAAACAGGCTGATGGAGCAGTATAGCGCCAATGCCGATGCGCTACATCGTATGGCCTATCTGTTATATGCCAAGTCTCGCATCGACCTTGCCATGAAGGTCTATAAGGCCGCCTATCGACGCTTTCCAACAAACCCGGATATTCTGAACGGCATTGCTATCTGTTACATGGTGCACGGTAATTTCGATAAGGCAGGAACCTATTGGGATAAAGCGATTGCGTTGGCGCCCTATAATCCATATTACATGGAGAATATTACATTAATCAAAAAAATTAAACCGACATCGTCCATTGCCAAGCGATTGCATACGCTTCGGCAATCGCCGGCATGTAGCGGAAAAGACCGTGTCGTGACCTGTTTTGCCTTAGCCAAAATATATGAACATAGCGGAGCATTGGACCGGGCATTTCAATATTATTCGGAAGCGCATAGCGCTCAATCCCGCATAGAGCCTTATAAAGAAGCCAACTTCCATGCGGCATTCGGTAACATAGAGGCGGTATTCGATGCGGATTTTTTCAAAAAGTTCAGTCTTAAGAAACCTACGAAGCCGCTGCCTGTTTTCGTATTGGGAATGCCGCGCTCCGGAACGTCCCTGGTTGAGCAGATACTGGCATCGCATCCCGTAGTGTATGGCGCGGGCGAAATCGACATATTGGCCTATATTGCGGAGATTACTATTCCAAACGATACGGGTCGGCAATTTCCTCATTATGCCGGCGCTATGAATGAGGAATCGCTTGCTTCCTACGCGGAATTCTATCTGAAGCAGTTACGCAGTTATGGCAGAAATAACCGCGCCTACATCGTGGATAAAACGCCCAACAATTTTTTTCTCATCGGCTTAATTCATATCATGTTCCCGGGTGCGCCGATTATCCATTGTGTCCGCGATCCGATGGACACATGCTGGTCGATCATGCGCAATACATTTATCGGCAGCCATTCCTACAGCCACGACCAGGCGACGCTGGGCCGGTATTACCGCCGTTATAAACGATTGATGGACCATTGGCATCAACTGCTTCCCGGAAGAATCCACGATATTCATTACGAGGAACTCGTCGCAAATCCTGCGCCCGCCATACGGGCGTTGCTGGAGTATTGCCATCTTGCATGGGATGAGAAGTGCATGAAATTTTATCGCACGAAGCGCGATGTGGCGACCGCCAGCGCAAGCCAGGTGCGGCGCCCGCTTTACACGGATTCCCTGCAATCATGGCAACCGCTGGCACAGGAACTGGCGCCGTTGCAACAGGCGCTATATTCTGCTGCTTAATAGGGAAGGTATGAAGGAATGACCGCTATGCGGTCTGTTCGTTGCCGGGTTTATTCGAACTGGTCGCTATATTGGGCACTGTCGGTATCTGCTTTCCGATTAAAATGCCCAGCGATTTTGAATTAATATCTTCCGGCTTAAGAGAGACATTGTTTGCAGCCGGAGTAGCTGCTGGCTGGGGCGTAACCGCCGGTGGGATTGGCGGAACCACTGGTTTTGGAGAGGTGTTAGACTGATCGGTTTTCAGCAAAAGATCTTCTATGTATTGCTCGAAGGGAGTGAGCTTCTTCTTGATGGTAGAAGGTTGCAGCAGTTCATCAAGCACAAAATTTTCCTTCTTGATTTTGCCGGGCATAATCTCCTCAGCAGACGATTCTAGTGAAACATCCTGTTGTTTTTTCCATACAAAGAACGGTTCCATGGCGTGTTGGCCAATAACGGAATCCTTTTTCCAGCCTTTTAAATCTATTAACAAATCGGCATTCGTGCCGGAAATGACGGCGCCATTTTTACCGGCTGCCGGTTTCATAGCGTTTTTCTCATAGGCTTCGGAGGCGGCCAGATATTCTTTCACAGTTTCCGGAGGCAACCATGCTTTCAGTTCCGCCAAGCTAATGGCTATACCTTTCGAAGGCCCGGCAATTGCCCCTTGTAAATTGCCTAAGCGGACCGCTCCACCCATGTTTTGCTTATCGGATTTCGCTGGAAAGTTACGAGATGCTAAAATCGTACTATAATCTTTTTGTCCGGCGGAGAGCGATTTACCGTCTTGTACCTTCGAGAACAAGTTCTCCAACTCTTTCACTTCTTCCGGGGAGATATTCAGTGTGACAATACTGCGATCTGCTGCAGATGTTTCATTCAATAGCAGATCATTTCTACTGAAAGGAATCATCCCCCGTGTTGAGTTTTGGGATTGAGGGTATAATTCAATCTGCAATGCGCCGGTTTTAGTCCATTTTTCCAGTTTGCGCGTAATGGACATCTTGGCGTCCGCTGCCTCGGAATGGATGCCATCTATGTGGTGTTTTTTCTCTAATTCTGTAAGTCTTTTCTGTTCCGCGGCACGTTCATAGATTGCCGATTTCCGTCTCTCGATTGACGGCATCAAGGGAGCATTTGTTTCTTCTAATTCCTTATAATATATTTGATCCATTTGAGAAAATAGCGCCACACGCTCTTTCGGAGTCGCTTTTTCAAGATAGGTAACCAATATTTTCTCACGTAATCCTTTCAATTCCGTCAGATCATTAATGCTGAACGGAATAGTAATATCCTTTTTCTTCTCGCCCCGGCGGCCATGAATAACGATGTTGTCCGGCTTCAGATAAAGCCGGCCATCCGTTGCAACGGCCCATGCGCCGTTCAAAGTATATTGAAGCTGGGTCTGGAAATCATCGCAATAAAGGGACGCCGCCTTGCCGACGGTCAATGTTTTATCGCCTTTTATATCCATCCAATTACGGTCATTCTTCTCATGGAGGTTCAGCTGTTCCGGCAGGGTCATGGCTCGGTTCATCGTGCCGGTCAGTCCGGTCAGTTCCTCGTATCTATGTTGGGGAGTAAACCGGCCCAGCAGAGTGCCCAAAGCGGTATTGTTGGCTGTCTCATTGGTGAAGCGGATTGCATGATGATCTTTAACCAGCATTTTCTCACCGGTTGCCTTATCGGTAATATAGGATTGCGAGACTTCCAGCCGGTCGTTATTCGGCTTACCGTCCACGCAGTATAATTTTCCCGTGCGCAGATCGGTAAAATCGATGTTGCCTTTGGCCGGGTCGCAGGCGGTAATCAGGCAGCCGCTGGCATTGACGGATTGTATTGCCGGATATAATCCTCCCGGTATCTTCGTGGAGTCATAGCTGAATGTCAGGTCTTTGGGTTGCTTGTTGGCATCCAGCGTATGGACGGTGACCATTTCCGGTTTCAGGTACAGCCGCTGATCTTCCGAACGGGTCCACGTGCCCGCGAGCGTATATCGTGTGTCGCTATCATGAAAATGGACGGAGGCTTTCTTACCCGGAGTGAGCGAATTATCCCCGACGATCTCTTCGTACGCCGCCATCTTCGTGCCGGCGGGCAATGACAGAATGTCCTGCATATTAGCGGGTATCAGGCCATAATAACGCTGCTCGGGAGTAAAGTCGTGAATTTTTTCTATCGCGCCGGCCAGCAGCCGGTTGTCGCCCTTATCGCTAAAGTCGAGGACGATATTATCGCCTGAAACCTCATGCTCTTTGCCCTTCTCGTCGGTCAGTATCGATACCTTGAATTTAGTGCTTCGTGATCCCGGCGCACTGGACTGCCATTCGCCTTTTGCGTAGTGTAGGGTGCCTGTGGGGTATTCTTTGGTACGTGGTGTGCGCAGATCCTTGAACTGAATCCATGACCATTGCGTTTCGCCGTTGTTGCCGACACCGGCTATTTTCCCCGTTATGCCGGTAACAGGGTCCTTGCCGTCGCCAATAGTATCGCCGGCAATCATCACCACGCCGGTTTTTGCCGCCAGAGTAAGCGATGCGTCCAGGAATTTGGCATGCGTTATATAGGCGTCGATCTTGCCGCCGGATTGTTTTTCCTCGCGAATGTGCTGTAGATGCGCACTCATGTTTTGTTCGGCTTCCTTAATTTGATTTTGGATATATGCCTTGGTTGCATTGATGTTTCTCCATTCTTTCGTAAGGTCAGACCCTAATTCCGATTTAGCGAGGTATGCTTTTCCTTCCTCAGTTTCAAGAAACAGACTGTATATTTTGCCACCGAGCAGATCATCTTTCAGGAATTCATGCTCTCTTTTGAGATCGACATAACCAATGGTGGTTAGGACCTTGCGCATACTGGTATTGTTAGCAGTCCAGTATCCATGTTTCTGCCAATAGGTCGCTGGCTCATCATTTACTCCCTCGTAAAAATAATGTTGGTATCTGATGCTTTCAATCTCATTCGCGCTTATTTCTATAACACCGCATTCTTTTTCGATCTTGGTAAGGCGTTCATCCACATGTTTGAGCGCCCTTTGCAGCCATTCGACTTTTTGCGAAGGACTCATATGTTTGAAGAGCAGGGGTTGTTGCAAGTTATTGCCATCTGACGGCATAAATTCAGCAATACCATAGACTTTCTGTTTTGGGTCCTGCAGCATTTCGGCAAATATCTTGACGGGCGCCGGAACGTCGCTTCCATCGTCCAGATGAGGATAAGCGTGAGCCGGAACGTCCGGTGGCACGGGTATCAGGCTATTGGCTTGCCCTTCAGTGAGTTTTAATTCTTTTGCCAATGTTGCGACTGCTTCCGTCCGGCGAGTGAGTAGTTTCTTTCTGATGTTGGCATCGAATGAGCCAAGCGCGGCGAACGTGCGGATAAGAAACTGCTGGTCGTTACCATATTCCTCTCCTGCTATCTGAGCTAGCTGACGCAACTCTTCGGCCTTGAGGTAATCGTTTTTGTCCAACGCATTGCGAATACCCGCAACATCGTTCGCCCAGTCGCGGTTTTTAACGGCGGAAGTATCAACCGGCGCAGGGGCAACCGGAATATGCGTTTTGGTACCCGGTAGCGGCGCGGTAAACTGCGGTTCCTTTGCGCTTGTACCGAAGGAAAGGAAACGCAGGTTACCGTAGCGCTTCAGCTCTTTAGCGACCGCAATCAAGCTGGCAGACTTCATTCCTTCCTCGATCTCTACATCACCACTGATAAAAGCCGCATTCGCTTCCAGATATTTCCACACTACACTGGGCTCTACATCGCTAGGCGCCATAGCTGCAAATTTATTAAACTCAGCGCTTGCTTCCTCTCTTGTTGCGAGAGGTTTTTTCAGGTTTTTCTTTATATCGTCTTGATAGACGTGGTTCCAGAATGTCTGGAAGGCAAGCACAGGATCCTTCAGCATTTCCTGTACATCTTTCTTGCGGTCTTCCCCCGAGACATTCTTGGCTATCGACGCTCGCATTAGCGCATTCTTGAGATGCGGAAAAAGCTTGTGGCAGTTGTCGCGCGTGACTGGAATTTCCTTGCCGTTTTCATCAAACAGGAATGTTTGGTATTCCTCTTTATCAAACTGTTCTGTGATTTTTTTGTATTCATCCGCCACCTCGTCCATTTTGCTTCCGACTACGACTATCGCCAATCCGACAGGATGTGCATACATGAGGGCGAATTTCCCGCCTGCGATGGCGGCGACTTTCGCCGCTCTCTCTTTCTCGCCATTCATCCACAATTCACCGACCTGCATACTTTCGGTCAGCGCAAATGTGACCACCATTACCGGAGCCGCGCCTGCTTTTATATTTTTGAGAAACTTCAGTCTATCACCCACCACGGCGCCTAGTGTTTTGGGTGGCAATGCGGTCAGGAATTTGGTGGCTTTAGTTCCGAGCAACATATCAGTAGCGGCGGCGCTCGTGAAGAATTGCAGCCCCACCTGCGTGAAATCCTTCGGGTCTAGTTTGATATATTCGGCGGTATAGATGTCCTTGCCATCTTTATCCTCACCCTTTTTGATCATGTCGTCTTTTTTTACGACAATTTCCGGGTTGCCATTCTTATCAAGGCCAATGATGTTTCCTGCCGCATCGAACGTGATCTTTCCGCTGCTATCGCAGGGTAGTACGGTATTGGGGTCCACATTATTCCTGAACTCAATATATCCCCATTTTTGAAACCAGGAGTCCCGGTACTGGTGATCGGAGGTGCTGATAATGCGTTTATAGGTTCCGCCGTGATGGTCAAAAATATCCCCAGCTGCGGCCTTTTTGTATGTGCCGTCCACGTGGTCTGTAATGATATTCAATACCTGTTCGCCGCTTACAATAGCGGCATATGCGCCTATGCCCCTGACCGTGCCATTATGGATAAATTCGCCTATAGGACGTCCCGCCGCCTTATCCACGGTCGGTTTAGGAACTTCAGGTTTGGCTTCAGGAGCCTTGTCAGCCGGAGGAGTTATATCTGCAGGTAGTGGAGTTGGGTTGACGTTCGGCGTTGCAGAGGCGGCCTTCGCCGCCTTGGCGTTAGCGATATCAAGCGCTTTTTCCGCCACCTTTTGCATCCCTTTATTGATGTCCAGATTGCTTTCAATTTCCGCTGTAACCTCTCCTGCATTACGTGCGGCTTTGAGTTTTTCTTCCAGGGCAGCGGCTTTGTTCTTTATATCTTGCAGATTTTTTTCCGCCGTCGGCACATCGGCAGCGCCCCATATTTCGGCTAATTTGAGCCATTTCTCAATAGAACGGTTTACTTCAGAGGTGTTCCTACCCAAATCATTTATTGTCTTGCTTACCGATTCAACCGCTTTCTGCAATCCCTCTTGCGCAGCCTTTAAAGCGCTTTCGAGAGCCTCGCCGACTGCGGGGTCGATAGGCTTGGGCGCTTCAGGCGGACTGGCCGGATCGGGTGTGGCTTGCGGCTGCGGAGTTGTCGCCGCCGGCTTGGGCGCAGTTGCCTGTTGCGCTATGGTTCTTGCGGCTGCAGCCTTTTGGGCGCTCTCCTGCGCTTTTTGATTGGCTATTCTCGCCTTAACGCCATCGTCATTATTGGCCGGTTTGTTATTCTTTCCCTCTGCCGCCTCCGCCGTTTTTTCTAATTCCGTTGCTTTTTTATCGGCTTCTTTGGCGGCTTCTTGTGCTTCCTTTGCCGCTTTTTTTGCGTCATCGGCGGCTTTCCTTGCCTCATCGGCGGCGTTTTTGGCCTCTTTATTCTGCGTGTCTTTAGCGGCGGCCTCTTCGGCTGCTTTAGCATCTTTTTCCGCTTGTTCCGCCAACTTGTCCGTTTTTTCCGCTAGGCCCTTTGTTTCATCCGCTATTTTTCTGGCGTCCTTCGCCGCTTTTTTCGCTGCGAGGCTGTTTTTGGCCTTGTTAGTAACCGCGCCAAATGAGCGTGACGGGACGATATTATCTGGGTTATGCCCATCTAATTCCTTGCCCGGTGGAACGGGGTCCGCATCCGTGTCGAGCGCCTTGAAGGCCATCAGGCTACCGATAGCGCCAACGGCAAGGCCGAAAAAACTGCCGATGCCTTCGATCCCGTCGCCCAGCAGCGAAAACACGCTGATTTTTTCCAACGCGCCGCCCAAGGTGACGATACTGCGTAATCCCCGCGTAATGCCTTGCCCAAACGCCGTGATGCTGTCATTGAACAGCAGAGCGCCTAAGCCTACCACCGCCGCTCCGATCCACGGCATGGCTTGCCGGGCGGAATCGGCTTTTATATCAAGAGAATCTTTAGTATTTTTTTCTACAAACTTGCTGACCTGCTTCACCTGCTTGTCAAACGTGTTTCTGGTGGACTTATTGAAGTCGTTCCACCATTGCTCGTAGGCGGGCAATTCTTCAGGAGGTTTATCAGTAGGTTCTACCATGGGCGTATGATCTCGATAGGTTTTTTCTACTTTTAATTATAACATTTATACCCCCCTATAATGTGAAGCTTTTGTTACAAGTAATGGCATCCCGGCACTCCCTATGTCATAAAACGGTCAAAAATCCAATATGCCAATATCTATCTGTATAATATATATTTTATTATAAATAATATCCCTATTCCAAGTCCTGTTGGCAGGGCATGCTTTCCACCTAACGCATTTGTAATCTTCAGGACAGAATGGTTTTAGCTTGCCGGGCGTATCATAGGTATAAGTAAAACAAGGAGGGCGTTATGAAGAAATATGTATCCTATGCCGTACTGGCCGCTTTTATGGCTTCCGTTGCCCCCATAAATGCCTACGCCGACTGGCATGGGTATCATCGCGGTTACTGGAATCATGGCCACTACATCATCGCAACGCAGCCCGTATATTATGCCCCCTATGCCCCCTATGCCCCGTATCCGTATGCCGCGCCTTAT
>Ga0206958_1236_pt1 | contig 13562 bp, 7 predicted proteins | sample Alteio_BWOrgHeat_33_FD_152968 | JGI IMG/M metagenome (GOLD analysis project Ga0206958, IMG submission 152968) | Enriched cells from forest soil in Barre Woods Harvard Forest LTER site, Petersham, Massachusetts, United States -... | ecosystem: Environmental > Terrestrial > Soil > Temperate forest > O... | reverse complement strand
ACTTAGAGACAGATTTAATTCCGAGAGAACAGAGAGCAAAGCCATGTCGTCAGCGCAGATGAAAGAACAGGAATCTCACGCGGATGGTGCGACTTTTAGCCCTAGCTTAGAGCCGCAGACGAATTTTTCCTCGCGACAGGCCGGTCCTGAAGCTCCAAAGGGATCCGCTGCGCGGAAGTGGATCGTTTTGCTGGTGATTTTGGCCGTGGTGGGCGCGGCCGTGTGGAAGATTCGCAAAAATGCGCAGCAGCAGGACTCGATTCAACAGATTATGGCGGCACAGGCGGATCGACCGACTGCAGTCCAGGTAGCTGCGGTGCAGCAGAAGTCGATGCCGATTTTTTTGACCGCGTTGGGAACGGTGACGGCCTATAACACTGTGACGATAAAGAGCCGTGTCGATGGACAGTTGATGCAGGTCCCAGTGAGCGAGGGACAGGCGGTGCGGCAGGGACAGTTGCTGGCAGAGATCGATCCAAAGCCTTACCAGGCCGCGCTGGAACAGGCGCAGGGGCAGTTGGTCAAGGACCAGGCGAATGCAGTGAATGCACGGGCTGAAGCTGCCAGGTATAACGCGTTGCTGCAGGCTGGTGTTGTTTCGAAGGAGAGCCAGCAGTTGCAGGCCTCGAACGCGGGGCAGGCTGAGGGTGCGATTGCGGCGGATGAAGCGGCGATTCAAGCGGCGAAGGTGAATCTGGGGTATACGAAGATTCTGTCGCCGATTGGCGGCGTTGTGGGCCTGCGGCAGGTTGATCCAGGCAACATCGTTCATGCGAATGACACGAATGGATTGCTGGTAGTGACACAGTTGCAACCGATCTCGGTGATCTTTACGTTGCCAGAGGATCAGTTGCCTGAGGTGCTGAAGCATACCCGCGGAGGGAGCAGGCTTCCGGTAGAGGCTTTTGATCGCGCGGCGCAGACACATCTGGCTACCGGTAGTTTGTTGACGGTGGATAACCAGATCGACACGACAACCGGCACGGTGAAGGCTAAGGCGGTTTTTGATAATCAGGATGGCGCACTGTTTCCGAATCAGTTTGTGAATGTTCGGTTGATTTTGCAGGAGAGGCAAAATGCGGTAGTGATTCCGGCGGCGGCGTTGCAAACGGGGTCGCAGGGGAACTTTGTTTATCTGCTGAAGCAGGGACAGCCTCCCGCCGAGCTTGTCGAGAAGAAGAGAGATGGCGAGGAGAATTTGCCACAGCTTCCTGAAAACCAGACGAATTATTACGTGCTGGCGCAGACGGTGAATGTCGCACTAACTGAGGGGACGCAGGTAATCGTCAACGGTGGAGTGAAACCGGGTGACCAGATTGTGGTGGATGGCCAGGAGAAGCTGAAGAACGGAAGCAAGGTGTTTCCGCGAGTGACTCCGGCGAAGGATGGAGCGACGGCAGCTGTAAGTGCGTCTGATGAAGTAACGGCGGGGGCGTCGTGAGCGTTGCTACAAGTCCGGCTTCAATGGGGCCGCCTTCGAAGACTTCGGCCTTGAGTCCTTCAAGGCCATTTATTCTTCGCCCGGTGGCCACCTCGCTTCTGATGGTGGCCATTTTGCTTGCAGGGGCGGTGGCGTATCTGCAGTTGCCGGTGTCCGCTCTACCGCAGGTGGACTATCCGACGATTCAGGTGCAGACGTTTTATCCAGGAGCAAGCCCACAGGTGATGGCGTCGTCGGTGACGGCTCCGCTGGAACGGCAGTTCGGGCAGATTCCCGGACTGAGCCAGATGACTTCGACGAGTTCGGGCGGCGGGAGCGTCATTACGCTGCAGTTCTCGCTTGAGGAGAACATCGACGTTGCGCAGCAGGATGTACAGGCAGCGATTAATGCGGCATTTAGTTATCTGCCGAAAGATTTGCCAAATCCGCCGACGTACAGCAAGGTGAATCCGGCGGATGCACCGATTATGACGCTGTCGCTGACGAGCGATACGTTGCCGCTATCGCAGGTGGAAGACCTCGCTGATACTGTGATCGCGCAGAAGATCTCGCAGCTCTCTGGTGTGGGGCTGGTGTCGATCAACGGTGGGCAGAAGCCTGCGGTGCGGATTCAGGCAAATCCTACGGCGCTGGCGAACTATGGGTTGAGTCTGGAAGATATTCGCGCGGCAGTGGGGACGGCCAACGTGGACCAGGCGAAGGGAAATCTGAATGGAGCGACGCAGTCGTACACGATTGGCGCGAACGATCAAATTCCTTCCAGTGCGGGATACAACAATGTGATTATCGCGTACCGGAACGGGTCGCCGGTTCGGTTGTCGGATGTCGCGAATGCGGTGGACAGCGCGGAAAATCTTTATCAGGCGGCCTGGATGGGAACTTCTGCGCGCGAGCCTGAAAACGGGCGATCCGCACAACCTGCGTCGTTGAAGCCAGCGGTGATTGTGAACATCCAGCGGCAACCGGGGGCGAACATCATCGGCGTGGTGGATGAGGTGACGCAGATTATGCCGCGTCTGCGGTCGTCAATGCCCGCGACGGTGGATCTCGAGGTGCTGACCGATCGGACGAATACGATTCGGGCTTCAGTGGCAGATGTGAAGTTCTCGCTTATCCTCACGATCGGGCTGGTTGTGATGGTGATCTTCCTGTTCCTGCGATCGTTTGCGGCAACGGTCATTCCCTCGGTGGCTGTACCTCTGTCGATTGTTGGTACGTTCGGGGTGATGTATCTGCTGGGATACAGCCTGAACAATTTGTCGCTCATGGCGCTGACGATTTCGACAGGATTTGTTGTCGACGATGCAATCGTGATGATCGAAAATATCGCTCGCTACCTTGAGGAAGGCGATACGCCTCTCAATGCTGCGCTCAAGGGCTCCGAGCAGATCGGATTCACAATTGTTTCGTTGACGGTAAGCCTGATTGCAGTGCTGATTCCACTGTTATTCATGGGCGATATAGTCGGACGGCTATTCCGTGAGTTTGCTGTAACTCTGGCAGTTACAATTCTCGTGTCGGCCTTCGTTTCGCTGACACTGACACCGATGATGTCGGCGAAGTTGTTGCGGCATACGCCCGCTACGCAGCAGAGCTGGTTCTACAGAACAAGCGAAAATTTTTTTGAGTATGTGATTGCGAAGTATGCGGTCGGCGTGCGATGGGTGTTGAAGCATCAGACGCTGACACTGCTGGTGACGCTCGGGACTTTTGCGTTGACCGTCTATCTGTTCTGGATTGTGCCGAAGGGATTCTTTCCGGTTCAGGATACTGGAGTGCTGCTGGGAATTACGGAGGCTCCGCAAACCGTCAGCTTCAATGCGATGAGTTCGCGGCAGCAGGCTTTGGCGCGAATCATTCTCGAAGACAAGGACGTGGAGAGCGTTTCGTCTTTCATCGGGATCGATGGAACGAATTCGACTCTGAACAGCGGCCGCATTCAGATTAATTTGAAAGACCGCGAGAAACGGAAATCGTCAGCGTTGGATGTGATTCAGCGGCTGGAGCCGCGGGTGTCGAAGGTAGATGGGATTCAGTGCTACCTGCAGCCCCTGCAGGACCTGACGGTTGAGGATCGCGTGAGCCGGACTCAGTATCAGTATTCGCTTGAGGACGCGAATACTGAAGAGCTGGCTTTCTGGACGGACAAGCTGGTAGCAAAGCTGAAGACGATTCCGATTCTGAGCGACGTGGCGAGCGATGAACAGATGGGCGGCCTTGAGGCCAGCCTGGTGATTGATCGCGACACTGCATCGCGGCTGGGGATTACACCGCAGAATATCGACGACACGCTGGATGATGCATTTGCACAGCGGCAGGTTTCGACGATCTTTACGCAGCAAAACCAGTATCACGTCGTGCTGGAGGTTGCGCCGAAGTTTCAACGGACGCCGGAGTCGCTAGGCAACATATATGTGAAGAGCTCAAATGGGACGCAGGTGCCGTTGTCGGCGTTTACTCATTTTGAGGAGAAGAGAACACCGCTGGTGATCAGCCATCAGGGGCAGTTCCCGGCTGTGACGGTTTCGTTCAACCTGGCGCCGGGTAAATCGATTGGAGACGCGGTCGATGCAGTGAACAAGGCGAAGGCGGAACTGAATATGCCGCCTAGTGTGAATGCGGAGTTCCAAGGATCGGCACGGGCGTTTGTGGCGTCGCTCGAGAATGAGCCGCTGCTGATTCTTGCAGCGCTGATCGTGGTTTATATCGTGTTGGGTGTTTTATACGAAAGCTATATTCATCCGATTACGATTCTTTCGACGCTGCCTTCTGCAGGTGTCGGCGCGATTCTGGCGCTCCTGTTGTTCCATGTGGATTTGAGCGTGATTGCGCTGATCGGCATCATTCTGTTGATCGGCATTGTGAAGAAGAACGCGATCATGATGATCGACTTTGCGCTGGAGGCTGAGCGCGAGCAAGGCCTGACTCCTACGGAGGCGATTTATCAGGCTTGCCTGCTACGCTTCCGGCCGATCATGATGACGACGATGGCGGCGTTGCTGGGCGGACTGCCGCTGGCTCTTGGTAGAGGCACGGGAAGCGAGCTGCGACAGCCCCTCGGTATCACGATTGTAGGCGGTCTACTGGTGTCCCAGGTACTGACGTTGTTTACGACGCCGGTGGTTTATCTATTCTTTGACCGGCTTGGACGTAAACCGAGGCAACGGAATACCGAGTGGGATGGTCATGCGGTCCCGGCAGATTGAGGACAGCGAGCAGAGTTGAGGGGAGTAGCAGGCAATACCGACGATTATGAATTTTTCGGCTCCATTTATTCGGCGACCGGTGGCGACATTTCTGATGTCGATTGCCGTGATTCTGGCAGGTGCGGTGGCTTACACGCTACTGCCAGTGGCAAGTCTGCCTCAGGTGGAGTTTCCGGTGATTTCGGTTGGCGCGAATTTGCCGGGAGCCGACCCGGAGACGATGGCTTCGTCGGTGGCCACTCCGTTGGAGAGACAGTTCTCCAAGATTGCCGGAATTAATGAGATGACATCGTACTCGTCGACGGGGACGACGGGGATTGTGCTGCAGTTCGATCTGTCACGGGACATCAATGGCGCGGCGCGGGACGTGCAGGCTGCGATCAATGCGGCACGGAGTCAGTTGCCAGCAAATCTGCCTAGCAATCCTGGCTATTACAAGGTCAATCCCGCGGACTCGCCCATCATGATTATTGCGCTGACTTCGGACACAATGACGGTTCCGCAGCTTTATGACGCTTGCGACAGCATTCTTGCCCAGAAGATCGCGCAGGTGGAAGGTGTAGGGCAGACGTGGTGTGGTGGAAGTGCAAAGCCCGGCGTGCGGATTGAGGCCAATCCGATGCAACTGGCTCATTATGGGATTGGACTGGAAGCGTTGCGCGCGGCAATTGGCACGGTGAACGTAAATCAGCCTAAGGGATATTTACAGGATGATGAGCGGCGGTGGAGTGTCAGCGCGACAGACCAGTTGTTTGGCGCTGCGGCTTATGCTCCTTTGATTGTGGCGACGGATCGAGGCCCGGTGAGTTCGGCTCCGGCGAGGACGGGGTTGCCCGCTGCGGTGGCGAGCGCAGTGACGAGCGCGCCGGCGACGAATGCGACGGGGGCTGGGAATGCAGCAATAGCCAATTCTTCCTCGAACGGCGTAGCCACGGGGCATGGGATCGTGCGGATTCGCGATGTAGCGAAGGTTGTCGACAGCGTTGAGGACGTGCATGCGACCGGCGTGTTCAACGGGAAGCCGGCGATTCTGGTGATTGTGTTCAAGACGTCGACGGCGAACGTGATCCAAACAGTGGATAACGTAAAGGCGATGCTGCCGATGCTGAAGGCTTCGATTCCGCCGGCTATTCAAGTGCACCTTGCGCTGGACAGGACAACGACGATTCGCGCTTCGGTACGGGATGTGACGCGGACGCTGATTATTTCGATCATGCTCGTGATCCTGGTGGTGTTTTTGTTCCTGCGAGAGGTTCGGTCGACGCTGATACCTACAGTGGCTGTCCCGTTGAGTCTGCTGGGAACTTTTGCTGCGATGTATCTGCTTGGATATACGCTGGACAATCTGTCACTGATGGCTCTCACGATCTCGACGGGTTTCGTCGTTGACGATGCAATCGTGGTGATTGAGAACATCAGCCGACATTTGGAAGCTGGGATGACGCCGTTCCGGGCAGCGATGATTGGAGCGAAGGAGATTGGTTTTACGGTGCTCTCGATGAGCACCTCGCTGATCGCGGTATTCATTCCCATTCTGCTGATGGGAGGCATTGTGGGCAGGCTGTTTCGTGAGTTTGCGGTGACTCTGTCGGTTGCGATTCTGGTGTCGCTCGTAGTTTCATTGACGACGACGCCGATGCTGAGCGCGAAGTTTCTGCAGTCCCATGACGCGCGGAGGCATGGATGGTTTTACAAAAGTGGCGAGCGTGCCCTGAAGTGGATGGCCGCAGAATATGAGCGCGGACTGCGGTGGGTATTACAGCATCAGAAGCTGGTGCTGACCATTACAGTACTGACGTTCGTGCTGAATGTTTATCTGTACATTCTGGTGCCGAAGGGATTTTTCCCGGAGCAGGATACAGGGCGAATCGGCGGGCAGGTGCAGGGACAGCAGGATGTTTCATTTCCTGAGATCAAGAAGAAGGTGGTGGCACTAGCCGCGATTGTGGGGAAAGATCCGAGTGTGCAGGATGTGACTGCGTTTGCGGGTGGACGCGGGAACACGAATTCCGGATTCATGTTTATGTCGCTTAAGCCGGATGCAGAACGGTTGAAGCGCGGAGATACAGCTCAGGTGATTGTTAATCGGCTTAGGCCGCAAGTGAGCGATATGCCGGGCGCGACTCTTTACCTACAGGCGTTTCAGGATCTGCGGATTGGCGGCCGAAATACAGCGACGGAATATCAGTACACGCTGACGGCGGACAATCTGAAGGAGCTGAATGAGTGGGGGCCGAAGCTTAAGGATGCGATGGATAAGCTTCCGCAAATTAAAGATATTGCGACTGACCAACAGCAGCAGGGGTTGCGCGGGCAACTGGTAATCGATCGCGCTACGGCGAGCCGACTTGGGGTTTCGCCGCTGACAATCGATGCGACGCTGTCTGATGCATTTGCCCAGACGCAGGTTTCGACAACCTATATGCCCCTGAACCAATATCACGTCGTGATGGAGGTTGCAGACGAGTATCAGCGCGATCCGGACGCGCTCAAGAATATTTATGTGAAGAGCACGGCGGGTGCGATGGTTCCCCTTTCGGCGGTGACACATTTTGAGACGCAAAGAATTCCGCTGGCAGTAAATCATCAGGCGCAGTCTCCAGCGACGACGTTGTCATTCAACCTGGCGCCGGGAGCTTCATTGAGCGAGGCTACGCTCGCGATTCAGCAGGCCCGGGTAGATATCGGGATGCCGACTTCGATCCATGGAGGGTTTGCAGGATCGGCGCAGGCGTTTAAGGATTCGATGAAGAGCGAACCGTGGTTGATTTTGCTGGCTCTGGTTGCGGTGTATATCGTTCTTGGAATTTTGTATGAGAGCTTCATACATCCGATTACGATTTTGTCGACGCTGCCTTCGGCCGGGGTGGGTGCGATTCTTGCGCTGCTGCTGTTCAAGACGGATTTGAGCGTGATCGCGATGATCGGGATTATTCTGCTGATCGGGATTGTGAAAAAGAACGCGATTATGATGATCGACTTTGCGCTGGTAGCAGAACGGCAGCACGGAAAGACTCCGCAGGAGGCGATTTATGAGGCTTGCCTGCTGCGGTTCCGACCGATCATGATGACGACGATGGCGGCGTTGCTGGGTGGATTACCTTTGGCGTTGGGGCATGGCGCAGGGAGTGAGATGCGTCGGCCGCTTGGCATCACGATTGTAGGCGGATTGATTGTTTCGCAGGCTCTGACACTGTTTACGACACCGGTTGTTTACCTATTTTTTGATCGGATTCGGGGACGATTTGAGAAGGCGGGTCTGCGGAGACGTTCGGGTGGGGTGGCTCAGGTGGTGGCTGGAGATTAGCCCAACCTCGCTACAACAGCCTTGGGTTTTAGGCCAGAACGGGTTCAGGGACTAGAACGTCGCCAGTGCGGCGCCGCTCGAGTGGGCTGCCCGGCGTTTTTGCAACCTGGGTATGGGGGAAGTAGGAGTTTTCGAAGTACTGCGAGAGCATGCGATGGGTATTGAAGAAGCTACCGTTGATGGCGATACAGTGTTGCTGCATGCGAGCCCAGTTGCTGGGGTTGGCGTACATAGGGGCAATAGATCTTTCGAGTTTGTCGTAGAGGCTATTGGCCTCGGAGGCTTCGTTTTCGCCGTTCTCGATGGCCCAGCCGGTAGTGTTTTCTGCACAACCTTCAATCCACCATCCGTCAAGAATGGAGAGTGACGGCACGCCGTTGAGCGCAGCCTTCATGCCGGATGTGCCGGAGGCCTCGTATGGGCGGCGCGGAGTGTTGATCCAGACGTCGACGCCTTGAGTGAGCAGCGCACCCAGTTCCCAATCGTAGTTTTCGATGTAGTAGATCTTGAGCGATGACGAGTTGAGCTTGGCTGCTGCGGAGTAGACATCCTTGATGAGACCCTTGCCCGCGTTGTCGGCAGGATGGGCCTTGCCAGCGTAGAGAATCTGCAGGCCGCCGATCTTTTCGGCAATAGCGACCAGGCGTGCGGGATCGTTAAGGAGCAGGCTGGCGCGTTTGTAAGTCGCTACTCGGCGCGCGAAACCGAGGGTAAGGACGTTGGGATTGAAGTGGTGGCCGGTGCGCTTGGCAATCGTGGCGAAGAGGCGGAGCTTGCCCTTGTTGTGAGCAGCAGCGATCCGCGCGGGTTCTATACCGTACACGGAACGGAAGTAGTGATTATCGGTGCGCCAGTGGGGGATCTCACTGTCGAAGAGATCCTGGAACTGCGGCGAGAGCCAAGTGGCTGCGTGGACTCCGTTGGTAATGGAGTAGACCTTGTACTCCGGGAACATCTGCTGGGAGACCTTACCGTGCTGCATCGCTACGCCATTGACGAATCGCGAGAAACGCAGGGCGATATAGGTCATGTTCATCAGTCCGTTGTGGAGACAACCAAACTGATCGATTGCGGCGGCGCGGTCGTGACCAAGGACCTGATACATCTGGTCGACGCCGAACTGGTCATGACCGGCGGGAACCGGTGTGTGCGTCGTGAAAACACATTTCTGGCGAACGGCTTCGATGTCAGCTTCCGCCGCGTCTTTGAGAGGCTTGCCGTGCAACTGGTCTTCAAGAAGGCCGAGGGCGAGAAGTGCCGCGTGGCCCTCGTTCATGTGATAGACCTTGGGCTTGCAGCCGAGGGCATCGAGAAGAGCGATTCCGCCGAAACCAAGGACGGCTTCCTGACAGAGGCGATAGTAGGTATCTCCGCCGTAGAGGTGGTCAGTTAAACGGCGATCCCAGGGATCGTTGCCTTCCACGTCGGTGTCGAGGAGGAAGACCGGGATGACGTGACCAGTGATGCCTTGAACATCGAAGCGCCAAGCGCGGACAAGAAGCTGACGATTTTGCACGGTGAGCGCGATGATCTGATTGGCGCTTGGAAGCGTGGTCTCGGGAGACCAGGGAACATCGGCTTCTGTCTGTTGGCCCAGATCGGAAAGCTTCTGACGGAAGTAGCCCCGTCGATGGACCAGAGAGATGGCGACCATGGGAGCGGAAGTGTCGGCTGCGGAACGCAGCGTGTCTCCAGCCAGCATGCCAAGACCACCAGAATAGGTGGGTAGAGACGGCGACAGGGCAATCTCCATCGAGAAGTAGGCGACGGTACGGGAGGATAGGTCGAAGGGCGGGGTGAGAGTTGAGGGGAAAGTCATGCGGCGATTAATCCTTTTCTCATCCGAGCCAATGCTGCGTGAAGAGCGTGATATCGGTTCGATTGCTGGAACTCTCCGTCGGCTGCCGGATAGCCTGGGTAATTGCCGAAGATAGGAAAGCAAAACATCGAATTGAGGGTGATTTTAGCAAAACGCTTAAACGGTTCAGATGGAAGCTAGTGGTACCTGCGCTGGTTCTATCGAGGTATTGACGCGTTTACGGCAACTGCAGCGGCATCAAGACGTTGGGCCAAGTGGTCTAACCAAAGGAGATGTTCCGGTTTCATAAGGACCGAACGGAGACAGGTGACGGTCGCCTGTGCTTCATTTTCAGAATTTTTTTTCCATGAATTTTGTGGAAAAAAGCGCCTTGGGAGCTTAGCCAGGGCGAGGTGGAGGTCGCGTTTGGCAGCTTCCTCGAAGATTCGTTGGGCGAGAGCGGAGGAGGCTTCGGGTGTATTGGCGCTAACCGTCCAGAAGAGAATGTCGAGTTCAGGTGTGAAAGACGGCGTGAGAAAGCGTTTGGATTTCGAGAGGTGCTTGTAGAGTTTGAGCGCTGCGGTGTGGCCGGCTTCAAGCCCCTTGGCAAATTCACCGCCCGGGTTGTAGGGCAGCAATTGTTGCGTGGCCCAAAGAGCAACGGCGGACGCTCCGGCACGGGAACACTCGAGGGAGATTTCGCCGAGGTGAAGATCTTTTGAGGAGAAGTACGTGTAAGGGGAGTCGTGCTTGTAGAAGCGGCCGACGCTGGGATCGCTGAAGAGAATGCAACCACAGCCATAAGGCTGGAGACCATGCTTGTGCGGATCGACAACGATGGAGCCGGCGTGGCGGATGGCATCGAAGGCGGCACGAGTTTCACGAGAGAGATTCGAGGCAAGAGTGAAATATCCTCCGTAAGCGGCGTCGACATGAATGCGGAAGTTGTATTTCTGCTGCAGGGCGGCGATGCGGTCGAGCGGGTCGACTGAGCCGATGGCGGTTGTCCCTAATGTAACTACCACGGTTCCAATTTGTTTTGTCTCCAAGAGAGATTCCAGGATCTGAAGGTCCATGCGGCCGCACTCGTCGGATGGAATCGAGATGAAAGGCAGGCCAAGGACACCGCTGATGCGGCTGTGAGTATAGTGAGCCTGATCGGATGCGGCGATGGCCTTTTCTGACTCGTATTGGCCCCCGACCCAGAGGGCTTCAAGATTAGCGAAGGTTCCACCGCTGGTGAGGTGGCCGAGATGCTGTGGCATCTGGAACATCTTGGCGAGCGCGTCAACGGCTTCAACCTCCATGGCTGAACTGGCCCGGCCGCCGTCGAGCGCGTGATTGTTTGGGTTGACCGACATCGCGAGAGTGTATGCAGCCCGGGCGATGGGATGAGGCGGCTTTAACATCTGTCCGGCGTAGAGCGGATGGGCGTAAGGATAGTTGTCCTGGAGACGAGTTGCTGCCTGCTGCAGAATATCCGCAGACAATTTGCCGAGCGGAGGTTCGGGATTGGGCGGAAGGTGAGCGAAGCCTTCATCCAACGTACGTTGTGCCTTGGCGAGAAGCTTAAGGAAGTCGTCTGGCATAGCAATCCGATTGTTATCGGCTAATGGTCTTGAAGCCGAACTCCATCCAAAAGCCTGCTGCGGTGGCAAGGATGAAGGCTGCGGTAGTCCAGGGCCCGGATGAAACAATGCGTTTTCTAAGAGCTTCGACGAGAAGAATCAGGACAAAGAAGGCGAGCATCAGGATCAGCCCGTCAGCAACGAAGATGCGCGTGGTACCAGGAGTAGCGAGGATCACGTGCTCGATGTGAAAAACCGGGAACAGCGAGCCAGCTCCAAAGACGAAGAGAAACAGGACAAATTGCAGGAAAACACTGATGACTTTCTTCATGAAGAGCTCTCGTGATGAGTGTAGCGCGGTCAGGAAAGATTACAGCAGAAGTTTCAAGGGAGGGTGGATTCAAAAAGGCCGAACCGATGTTCAAGCTGCCATTGTTCGGCAGCCTTTTCACTGGATTGGAGGAAGCTAAGGCATTTGGGCGTGGGGTTAGCCGCGCCCAGCGGCTGACTCGCACAGGCGGGGACTGTTTGAGTAAATGCATCCTGTTGTTGCCACAAGCTGTTGCCGGGAAGGAAGCTGTGTTCGATGCTGGTACGCGCCGAAGCCTTGAGGTCGAGGTACGAAAGGTTGAATTCCAAGGCCGCGCGTGTGTACTCGTTGGTGAGATCGATGCGGGATACGCCTTCGTCGTCGGTGGAGAGCGCGACAGGAACACCGGCAGCACGGTAATTCGGAAGCGGATGCCAAGGAGGTTGGACGCCGAGGATTAAATCGTTCGAGGTAAGGTTGATTTCGACCATGATGTGACGAGAAGCCATCTCCTTTAACAAGGATTGCGGTTCCCTTTCGTACATGATGTCGACGCCATGGCCGATGCGTTCCGCGTGGCCAAGATCAACTGCTTCACGGATGTGAAAACGGAGCCCGTCGGGCGGAACTAGGCCGGGAGCGATTTCTCCAGCGTGAAGGCTGATATGGACCTTGGGATAGACGCCGTGCAGGTAGTCAAGCATAAGCATCTGCCGATGGTATTCGGACATGGACATGTAGCCGTCTTCCGGCATGACGAAGTTCAAACCGACGACCCGTGAGTCTACGCTAGCGACTTCGAAGGCAAGGAGAGTCTGTGCGAAGACCTGTTGCGGAGGAAAGCCCCGGAGGACTTGATAGAGGAACCGGATTTTGACGGAGCACCCTGCGCGAGCACTGGGTTGGCCGCAGTTCTCGATCTGGTTGCGGGCGTCGAGAGCATCGTCGAGTTCCTTACGATCGATGGCCACTTCGTCGCGTAGGCCAGCGGCAAGGAGAGCATCGCGAAGCCGGCTTAGATCTTCGCGGGCGGTTCCGGTGGCATCCCCGGTGCGGTTTTGAGCGGGATCAGCGGGCGTGGATGGCCAATCGATCTGTGAACTTAGATTCGCGACGTCGGTGAAGATGGGAGTCTCCATGACTTCGAGGTATTGCTCATTTTGGGCGGCGGCCCGAGTGGCAACCTCATCGAGCCACTCTGCCGTGTGGGACTTGTCGATGCCACCGAAGCGGCTGAAGGTTGCGAAGAACTGGTCGTGACCGCTGGTGCCGGCACTGGGAACAAAGCTCCGCATTGAAAACGAGTCGACAAGAGCGTCATAGAGCTTCTGATCCTTGAATGCGTTTTCTGCGCGCTCGTTGCCTTCTCCACAAACTGGCTGCGGCGGGAGACTTCGGGTGGTTGCGGCCGGTTTGAAGAAACTGAAGGTTTTGGGGTTAACGCAAAGGCCATCGGCTGCGGCGTCTTTAATAAAGGTCTCGGCATAGATGGCACCGGAGAGGTGCATGTGAAGGTCTGCCCCTTTGGGCATGCGCTCAAGGAAAGCGTGAAGTTCGAGCGGACTGTGTTTGGCTATGTCAAAGGCTCGGATAGCTCGCTGTTCGCTCGGCGTCGCGGAAGGGGTGTAGCTTTTGGCAGGGCGCGCCGTGGAGGATGCGGGTGCCTGCGCGAACGATGCGAGTGAGAAAAATGTTAGAAATGCGGTAGGTGCGTAGGTGCGAATGCGAAAAAGCATGGGCGTCCTTGCGATGCGAGTGATGAGCAAGGATAGCGCGAGGGAGCGCGGGTTGGCGGGTAGGGCGTAGGATTGCTATACTTAGAATGCGTTTGCGTTGCTGGTTCCCTGCCGGTAATGGCTCGCCTGAAAAGGCCAGGGCGACAGATGCGGAAGTTAGCGCACGGTGGTTCTTGGCGATCCCCGACAATAAGCG
>Ga0206958_1185_pt1 | contig 13859 bp, 9 predicted proteins | sample Alteio_BWOrgHeat_33_FD_152968 | JGI IMG/M metagenome (GOLD analysis project Ga0206958, IMG submission 152968) | Enriched cells from forest soil in Barre Woods Harvard Forest LTER site, Petersham, Massachusetts, United States -... | ecosystem: Environmental > Terrestrial > Soil > Temperate forest > O... | reverse complement strand
GCCCCGATGGGCAGCATCATGAGGGTGTTCCGCATGCCTTTATTCCCCTTCGCGTTGGCGGCGAATTCATTGGCTTTGCCGCACTTGACAACCTCCTTACCGGCCGTAAAATCACCCCCGCGATGATGTCTTCATTGCTGCCCATCACGGACCAAGCGGCGGCGGCAATTCAGAAGGCACAGCTGTTGGAACAACGCAAGACGGTTGTTCGAAACCAGCGACGGATCATGGACATTGCAGCAGCCATTGCGTCAAATGTGGATCCAGACACAGTTCTCAAGATGGTTCGGGACGCCGTCCTGGAGACGGGCGGCGCCGATCGTGTAGGTGTCTGGCTGGTCGAAGGAGAATATGCGGTTAGCACCTGGGGCACCGATTGCAACGGACATCCGATCGAAGAGCGAGGACACCGTTTTTCGACCAAGGCATTTGGCGAGGAATATGCGGAGCGTCTGAAGGATGAAGAAAGCTGCGCGATTACGAAGCATCACGGAGTACAGCTGCCAACTGGCGAGCTGAAATCGAACGTTCCCTACGCAATTATTCCACTTAGGGCACAGGGCCAGCTGCTGGGCATATTGACAATTGACAACCTGCTGACCATGCGTGAAATCACTGCAGACGGGATTGAACTAATCTTTCCCTTGGCCAAGCAGGCGGCCATCGCCGTGTTGAATTCACGGCTGACCTCGGAGCGAGAATCCATCATTAGGTATCAAAAAGGTCTCATGGAGATAGCAGCGGTTTTCCGAATGGTTCGAGACGCCGTTCTTGAAACTGGATACGCCGATCGGGCTGGCGTGTGGCTGGTTGACGGCCTTAAATCCTTCGGCACATGGGGCACCGACGAACAAGGAAACCCTACTGATGAGCACGGGATCAGTTACTCGCTAAAACAATTTGCTCTTGAGTATTCCGATTTCATGGTCGGAAATGAACAGTTCGTAATCACCCCGTCGCATAGCGTTACTATGGCGAACGGCGAACAAAGGACCAACGTTCCATATGCTCTTATTCGGCTTAGCGCGGGCAATAACTTGGTTGGCTTCATCACGATCGACAACCTCCTAACGCTTAGGCAATTCACGCCGGAGGGCCTCCAGGTTCTCGTGCCTTTGGCGAGGCAAGCTGCGATCGCGGTACTCAATTCTCGGTTGCGTGCCGAGCGTGAGGCCGTAATTTCGCAGCAAATGCGATTGATGGAAATCGCGGTGGCGATTACCGCGAGCGAGAACCCGGACTCAGTATTTAGAATGGTTCGCGACGCGGTTTTGGAGACTGGTACGGTCGATCGCGTGGGTGTTTGGCTCGTCGAAAACGACGTCGCTCACGGAACCTGGGGCACTGATCTCGATGGAACGCCGACAGACGAACATGATACAAGCTTTGCACTTGAATTTCTTGGTGAGGAGTTCGCCGCGTGTCTTAAAGGGGATGCACCGTTCGTCATCAGCGATCACCAGTCAGTTACGCTGGCCGATGGGAGCAAGAAACAGAATGTCCCTTATGCGATCTTTCCGCTTCGAGTCGATGACCACTTAGTTGGCATTTTGAGCCTAGACATGCTCACTTCGATGCGTAAGCTGACGCCCGAAAGACTGGGATTGATTGTTCCCCTGGCGAGAGAAGCCGCCATCGCTGTTCTGAATTCCAAGCTGCGCACGGATCGCGAAGCCGTTATTAGGCATCAAAAGCGACTTATGGAAATTGCGGTGGCGATCACCGAAAACCAAAATACAGACGCTGTTTTCCAGATGGTGCGCGACGCGATTATGGAGATTGGATCGGTCGATCGTGCTGGTGTTTGGTTGATCGACGGAGACACTGCTTGGGGCACTTGGGGCACCGATAACCTTGGACGGCGAACCGATGTGCATGGACAGTCTTTTTCTCTTTTAGAGCACTTCAAAGATTTCGCTGCCTGTATGAACGGCGATGCGCCGTTCGTAATCGATGTCTTCCACGCAGACACGTTGGCTAATGGTGAGATTAGAACCAACATTCCTCACGCCATCATTCCCTTGCGTGCGGGCAACCACTTAGTCGGTCTATTGACGATGGACACGCTCCTCACTATGCGCAAAATAATTCCCGATCAATTGGAGTTGATTTTGCCGTTGGCCAACCTGGCGGCAGTCGTCGTCGTAAAGCGCCGTTTGCATGCTGAAGCCCGACAAGAGCTTGAGCGTAGACGCGAAGTAGAGGCCGTGCTCATTGGACAAACTCGGGAGTTGATCGCCGCAAGAGATGATGCCTTGGCCGGCACCCGCGCAAAAAGCGAATTTCTCGCCAACATGAGCCATGAAATTCGTACGCCGATGAACGGGGTACTCGGGATGAATTCCCTTCTGATGCGAACAACTCTTTCTGTCGAGCAGCGCGATTTGGCCAAGGGAGTGCAGCGGAGCGCAAAGGCGCTACTGACGGTCATCGACGATATTCTCCACTTTTCTCGACTTGAGGCCGGAACGTTCAAGATCGACTCGCAGCCGTTTAACCTTCGAGAATGCATGGAAGACATAACCAAGTCGATGGCTTCGCAGATGACGAAAGAGGCGGTGAAGATGGACTTTGTCTTTGCCAATGATTGCCCGGAATGGCTCATCGGGGATGGCACAAGTGTTCAGCAGATGCTGACAAATCTATTGGATAATGCGATCAAGTTCACCAGCAAGGGCGAAATCATCGTTGAAGCAACATGCCTTGCCAAATCTGATGAGAAGGTGGCCGTACGCATCGAAGTGCGAGATACTGGCGTAGGTATCGCAAAGAACCGTCAGGCAGCGGTGTTCGACAGCTTTACACAAGCTGATGGAAGTCCGACAAGACGCCACGATGGAACCGGGCTCGGGTTGACCATCACAAAGGGAATCGTAGAATTGATGGGAGGGACAATTCAGCTCGAAAGCGCGCCAGGGGAAGGAACGCGAGTTTGGCTTGAAGTCGCCTTTACCAAGGATTCCTCCAAATCAACTGCGCAAAGGACGCCAGATGAAGACTCGGATGCACCATTGGACCTAAGGGTTCTCCTTGCGGAAGACAATCCAATAAACGCTATCGTGATAATCGGAAGACTTGAAGGATGGGGGTGCAGTTGCACGGCGGTGGAAAACGGCCGTGAAGCCCTGCGAGCGGTGGAATCACAACACTTCGATCTCATTTTGATGGATGTTTCAATGCCTGAAATGGACGGCATTACGGCCACTCGAGAGTTGAGGCATAACGAACACGCAAGCGGCAGCCATCTTCCCATCATCGCAGTGACAGCCCTCGCGATGGAGGGAGATCGCGAACGATGTTTGGCCGCCGGAATGGACGATTACGTTTCGAAGCCCATCAACTTCGATGATCTCCATCAAAAGCTTCAGCAATGGTGTAACCAAACCCGCTTATAGTTCCAAAGACGCGCCCGCGGAAAGTAAGGAATCTAGTTATCCAGTTAGAGTGGTATAGAAGAAACAACCCTAATAGCCGCAAGCTAAAGAATTATGCTTGCCGTTGAACGTGCGACAGCCAGTGATTGACACCGCTAAAGTTGAACCCTGTACTCCATATTCTCTCGTCCAAATTGAACGACATCACCACTTGCGAGATTGTGCTGGCCTTTGAGGAGATTGCCGTTAACGACAGTACCGTTACGGCTATTGAGATCGGTCAAAACCGCCGCACCCCCAGCGACGACGATCCGAGCGTGGATTCGCGAAACACTCGCACTGTGAGGAACGGAGATAGTCGCATCGGTGCTTCGACCGATTGTGTTGTCACCTAAAGACAACTCGATCACGCTGCCAAACGAATCGGTTAGGGTATGACGACACGCTACTACCGGAACAGCCACAGGGGCTCGCTGCGGGGCAACCTCGATAGGCGCCGGATACGGGGCCGACGACCGCACCCGACCTAACCCTTCTACGACAAGAACTTGGTTACCCAAAGTGATCTGATCGCCGATCTGCAGATAGGCGCTCGAAACTGGCATTCCATTCACAATCGTCCCAATTCTGGTGTTGCAGTCCGAAATCGCCAATTGTCCTAAATGGGTGTAAATCGTGGCATGCACAGGCGCGATCGCAGGGTCACCGAAGATCGGCACCTCGATTCCTTCCGCCGATCCAATTCGATTGATTCCAGCGCCTAGTAAATAGGTTCTTCCCTCGTTTCGCCCAAGGATGTGGCGAAGCCGCCCGGTCGCCAACATCGATTCGGCGGCTCCGAATGAAAGCCCCAGAACCAGACCCATCGTCACGTAATCTGCGAGTCGTGACGGGTCAAACGGGATCCACGGATTCGAGACAACCTTGAAGCCATTCTCTATGATCATCCCCAACTGGATCATCGAGAATATCGGCGCTAACGCCATCCGAGCGACGAACCCAGCAAATCCAGCGGCCAACCCAGCCACGAGGCAACGGCGTACTCGTGCAACGGTCGGCTGCGTGCAAATCGCGATCGCGGTCGCCATTGCGATTGCCACAGCAAGATTCCAGCAGATAGAGGAGAAAGTATGAAACTGGCGACTCGTGGGCTGGGAACGAAAAACTTTTATCCAGAGCGCATCGGAACCAGCATCGGCTGCGCAAGCAAATGCCCCGCCCACCACGAGTCCCGCTATTGCCCAAAGCAGCGCCCGAAGCCGGCCGACCCGCTCAAGCGAGATCGAAAGAGACAGTAAACCAACAATCGTGGCCCCAAGCAGCATGTGGGCGAACCAACCGTAAAATGAACCGAGACTGAATTGAACGCTACCCACCCGGGTCCCATGCACTCCCGCGGTTCGCGCAAAAGGCTCTGCCATCAGCCACGTCAACAGTCCTGCCGAACCTCCGAGCAACGAAAACCGTAGGGTCCGGTTCATATATGACCGTTACGAGTTCGGGCACGCCTAGGTTGCCTAGCTGGCGAATTCAAAGTTACTGGTTCGACCGATGTCACGAATGCGGGATAGGGTATCAGAAACCTCGCTAGGTCTACTGCTCGAATCCTTACGATTTGCTTACGGTCGTGATTAATAGTGGCAGCGTGATGACTATCAGAAACATCTCAGCTGCCGCAATCCTTATGGCAAGCGCTGTCTCAGCGGCCCAAACCGGCCCCCCAAGAAATGACGCAGATTTCATTGGCCTTACGACCCCTTTCGTACTCGGAAAAGACAAATCCCAGGTTGGGCTACAAGTAAATGCTTTCGGCGGCTCAGACCAGTTGCTTCGAACTGGTGTGTCGCTCGCCCACGGCCTCGCGGACAACTGGCAAGTCAAAATTGCCGGAACCTTCGCGCGGTTTGACACCTTCGACCTAGGGTCTGGACAATCTATTGGATACGGCGGGTCCGCAGGAGATCTGCTTTGGAAGTACAGATCTCCCGGCACAATCGATTTCGCTATCGAGGCTGGATTGGGCTACTCGAATACGCCTGCACAGGAGCAGAAGGTTGAGACGCTAGCGAGCTTGTCGGCAAGCTACAGCGTTGCGAGTGGGCTTCAAGTTTACGTCAACCCAAAGCTGGTGACCCTCATTGATAATCCGCTGTTCGCGGTAGCAATCGGCGCCAATGTCGACGTCGCGCCAGGAATCAGTCTTTTTGGCGACTGGACCCCATACGTGAGCGGTGATAACTCACTGAGTACCGCGGACGGATCAAGGGTGAAGCAACAACTCTACGCGTTTGGTGTTCGATTTTCCAAGCTAGCCGGTGGACTTGCCGTTGATGTCGCTTACACCAACATCATTGGCCAGACGGCCGGTTTTAGCCTTACTCCAAGCCTCGGGAACACTGGCGGTCTGTATGTCGGACTAGCCTACGGATTTTAAGACCATGAATCTAAAATTAAGCAGGGTACCGTGCATTTTTGTAGCCTCTATTTCGCTTTTCGTCCTTTCCGGTTGCGGTGGAGACGGCACGTTCAGCCCAACAATTAACGGACAACAGATCGGCCAAAATGTCACGGTTACGGTAACCCCTCCAGATCCGACCACCAATACCGGCGGTCAAATTCAATTCAGCGCAACGGTGACTGGAACAAGCAATACCAACGTGACATGGTCGGTTAGTGCGCTTAACAATCAGAATCCGGGCGGTATCACGGCAAACGGTTTGTTTACGGCTCCGCTCTCCATCGGACCAATTGTGACAACAAAGCAGGCCAAATTCCTATCAACAGCGCGACGCCCTCTCGGAGATTCAACCGCGCAAATCACGATTACCGCGACGAGCAACGCTGAACCGAGTGTCACAGGCACGGCAACCGTAACCGTTTCAGGCGGAGTCGAGTAAGCGTATAACGCCGCCGGATGGGCCACCTGCTGGGCAAAAGGGCCTATTAACTGTAGGCTCTCCGGCATTTGGCAGTTTTCAATTGCACGAGTAACCTGGTAAGTGTGAGAATCGGGTACTCGTGTTACGATTGCGGTTGTTGGGTGACTTTGCAGTGGGTGCGGAGGGCCAGGAGTTGCGTAGGCTCAGAGCCCAAAAGTACGCCCGTCTTCTTGCCTATATTGCTGCACACCCGAATCGTGCGCATGGCCGCGAAGAACTCATAGACCTCTTCTGGCCAGACGAGCCATTTGAAAATGGAAGGAACAGCCTAAAAACCGCTCTATCGTCGCTCCGACGTCAGCTTAACGAGCCTCATCTGTTTCTTCAAGGGGCAAGGGATACGATCAAGCTGAATCTTGAACGTGTCGAGATTGATGTCTCCACGTTCGAGGCTGCCGTTAGAGCTCGCGACCCAATGGCTTCTTTGCTTTACGGAGGGCCCTTTCTACCAGGGTGCTATGACGACTGGGCGTTAGATGAACGAAACCGCCTGGATGCTCTGCTTGACGGCCTCCTTCCCTTCCTGCCACCGCCTTCTGAAGAATCTAAAGCCATTCTTGAGAGGCAACCGACTCATAAAAGGGTCCCCGAACGGAGAGAACGGAGATTGCCGTGTCCTATCACACGCTTTTTTGGCCGTAAAGCTGAGCTTAGTATGCTTCGCGAGTTCCTGATCACGGACGGAGAACGCCTTGTAACAGTTACGGGCCTCGGAGGTTTGGGAAAAACTCGATTAGCGATCGAAATTGGTCGGGAACTGCCACAAAACGTGGTCTTTATCGGTCTGTCGGAAAACAAGACTCACGACACTTTGCCAACGGCAATGGCCGACGCCCTTCGGCTTGACCGAACGCCGTTCGGAAGTGTTACGAACCGAATTATCGGGGAGTTGGAATCAACACCCACTGTTATCATCTTGGACAACTTTGAGCAGTTGGTCGGACCTGAGAGCGGAAGATGGGTCACTCAGCTTCTGGAATCAGTGCCAAGCCTATCGATTATTGCGACGTCACGCGTTCCCCTCGGAATTGATGGCGAGCGAGTAGTAAATCTTTGCCCCTTACAGCCATCAGACGCAGTTCAGCTATTCATTGATCGCGCCCGATTGGTCCTACCGGACTTTCCGGCATCGACGTTATTGCCCGATCTTTGTGACTGCCTTGATCGAATGCCGCTCGCGATCGAACTATGCGCATCTTGGGCAAATGTTCTAAGTTCACGTCGGATGCTAGATGGACTGTCGGACCGCTTTGAGCTCATGACGAGTAAGAAACGGACCGTCGCCAGCCGACACAGAAGCCTTCATACCGTCCTTGAGTGGAGTTGCCCGCCCGATAGCAGATTGAGAGACCACCTCGGAATGCTGAGCGTGCTGCGGGGGCATTGGACTTTGGAAGGAGCAGAAGCAATTCTAGGTCGCGACGCACCAAAGATCATGGACGAACTTCATGCGCGATCGCTCGTGAACTCGGAAGTTTCCTATGGCCAAATCCGCTTCACGATGTTCGAATCGGTTCGCGACTTTGCCTTAGAAGCGGCCCAATTCAGTGATCTCCAGACTGCTCGTGTCAGGCATCACGAGTTCTACTGTGGGCTTACCCAGCTTGCCGCATCTCAGTACGCCGATACACCCTTGGAGTCAATTCGCGTTCTGGATACTGAACATTCAAATATCTTGGGTGCATTCGAATTCGGCTGCAAAGCGGAGCCGAGAATTCTCGCCACCACAGTTCAAACGATGCAAAAAATCCGCTTCCTGTGGACAGTACGCGGACATAGATCGGCGGTCGAAGCTTACAACGCACACTTGGCTGCACGTGTGAACGAACCTTTTGACATTCAGTTGTCGGCGATCGTCTTCGACGCAGCTGGAGAGCATGCCTGTACGACCGGCCAATATAAGATTGCGGTTGAGTACCTAAACCGGGCAGCCGATGCGGCGGAACAACTTGGTGATGTCGGCGTGCTGACCCAAAGCCTTCTCACGTTGGCAGACGCGCACCAAATGCAAAGGAACTACGACTGTGCCGTCCGAGCTTATGATCGAGCATTGAAAGCCCATCACACATTTGATGGATATCACATCACCCTCGCTAACCTTGCGGGTATGTATTTGGATGACGTCGGAGACGTGGACCAAGCCGAGCCCCTTTATCAGCAGCTGCTGGAAGCCTGGACCGGCCGGCCAAACTCGGAAGGGCACGTCGCGGTTATGCATCGATGTCTTGGAACTTGCGCAATGATGCGCGGTGAGTTTGCGAAAGCTGAGCCACTTCTCCGGCAATCGATTCCGTTTTTCAAGGAGTCGGGTCAGACGATTCGCGAGGTAGGGGCGTGGCGATATTTGGCGGAATGCCTTACGGCTTTGGGAAGATGCGAAGAAGCTTCCGCGGCTTTTGATGAATGCCGACGTCTAACATCTCCGGAAGTTGAGCTCGAAAACCCCGAGAAAAGAAGCGTCATCAGGTCCTTTCGCCTACGTTAAGTGCTTCGGGTTTCGACTGGATCATTGGCTCGGCCAAGAGTAATATCCACTTTTGGCGACGTGAGGTCGGGGCCAATACCGGGTGCGTTCGAATGAACGATACGCCGGTAGTAATGTCGACCAAAACTTGATTAGGTCAGGTCGTTGAGCGTATTGAATACGCAGCGATGTCCAGTTGGTGGAATTCATCTTGCATGGGAAGATTGATACAGGAATAACGCTCTCCCCTTCGTCCCTCGCGTGACTAGCCAACCGATAGATGACGTCGATTACCGGATCGGTCATCGCCAAACAGCCTGCGCTGACGTGGTTTCCGTGAATAAAAATGTCGCTTCCGAGGTGGGTTCGATCCCCTAGTTTACGATCGCTGGAATTTGGGTAGTTCAACCCGAGTGAGAGATGGAACTGGCTGTCTGGATTAAATCGGTTGATATAGTAGAACCCTTCAGGTGCCTGCATATCTCCTTCTCGGCGCTTCGGCCCGAGTTCTCCCGACATGGCCGCGATCGGATACTTCACTAGGAGCCGGAATGGGCCATGATTGTTGGTCGCTCCCCAAATCTCCATCTCTCGTTCCGCTTTAAACACACGAATGCCGATTCGCGGCATCGCGGTTGGAGTTTTCCGAGACAGGATCAGAAGACCGAGGGCTACAGATGTCATAAGTGTATTGGTGTAGTACAACAAGAAAGAAGGAAATAAAGTGCCGATACGAATGCTCGTCGCTGCCAGAAATCGAATCAAGGAACTAAACTGAATCGACTTTCAATTCAGGACTTTGTCAACCACGATATGAGTGACCCGGAGTATCGGGACGACTATGAGCGTCAGTTTTTGGAGGACGCCGTAGACCCCATGTAGAATTCAGACGCGAAGGAAAACCCTATTCTTGTAGAGGTAGTACAGAAAGAGCCACTCGGCGAGGACGACTCCTATTGCCAGGATTAAGTCCTTTTCGGCAGGCAAGGCGCGGGCAACGCCACCCAGGAAGAACCCAGCGATGTCGCCGAATGATACGATCCTCGAAGCCATATAGATGGTGATGGAGTTCATCCCGATTACGACAAAAGGCATGGACCACTTCTTCCAACCGCGCATATCGATGGCCCAATAAAACAGGGCCAAAAGTTCCAGGCTGAATCCTCCCGCGACCAGAACGTACGAACTCGTCCAAATCTTCTTGATTACTGGGAACCACGGCGCCCACGCCAGACCCAGGGCCAGACACACACCGCCCGCTACCGCAAGGCCCAAGACCTTCTCTTTGTCCGGCTTATCCGACTTGAGCCAACGTCCGGCGAAAACGCCCAGCAATGCCGTGCAAATCGCTGGAATCATCGATACAAGCCCTTCCGGATCACCGTATTTTTCGTACATCTGGCCGGGGCGAAATATCAAGCGATCGATGTAATTAGCAAAGTTGCCCCACTCAGAGTAATTGCCGCGGGCAAAACCAGGAACTGGACCGAGCGCAAGCAAAGCCCAATACCCCAACAGGATCGTGACGAATAGGATCGCTTGAGTCCTCGGCTTGGTAGTTACAAAAAGGATCGCGGCTACGCAGTAACCAAATGCCTGACGCTGTAAGACCCCCACAAATCGGACGTGATCCCAACCGTGAAAGTCGAGCACTCCGTTGTAGGCCATACCCAGCAACCAAAGAATCGCCGCTCGCACCAGAACCTTCCGAATCACACCTTCACGCGAAACCCCTTCCTCGATTCTTCGACCGATTGAGAACGGCAGCGTCGCTCCGATGATAAACAAAAACAGTGGGAAGATCATGTCGTAGAATCGGAATCCGATCCAGCCAACATGCTCCGAGACCTGAGTCGTCACCGAACTAACAATTGGGTTTTTGACGAGTTTCCCAAAGGAGGCGGCGATGCCGTCTCCTCCGACGATCCAGAACATATCGAAGCCTCTTAGCGCGTCGATCGACGCTAGCCTGGTTGTGCGTGGGGGCAGTGGAACAGCGAGCGTAGGGGCCATGGCATCTATTTTGTTCCTCACTGGCCCCACGAATTTGGCGGTTATGATGAGAATTGCTGAGTTGCACTTCGATTCCACTCTGGTCCAGTCGCCTGGCGTCATTTCGATTGCCGAATTCGCAGTGTAATTGCTATAACAAACTATCTGGTTAAAAGCTGTTTTCTAAGAGGTTGGCCCATAAATCGCCAGAAGAATCGTGCGTAGGGAACTTTCGCGGCGATCTTCGAGTCCTTGGTGCTTATCGAATCCGTCTTCCCATTTGAGGTGGCGAAAAAATCGACCCATTCATGAATACAAGCTTAGATTTCAAGGACCGAACGGCTTGAAGAAGACGCTTCTTTGGGGAATTCCCGCAGCAGCAGTAATCGCGCTCGTTATCTGGCGATTTCTGCTGCTTCACGAGTCGAATTCCAAGGTTGCAGGCCAGCGAGGCGGGGGAAGTGCGGCTGAGGTGCAGGTTATGCCCGCTTCGGGCCGACCGATCACACAGACGATTCAGGGGGTCGGCGACATCGAATCACCCCAAAAAGTGGAGGTATCGCCTAAGTCAGCCGGAAGGATCGACTATTTGGCGGCGAGAGAAGGCGACGTCGTGACTTCTGGAGAACTGCTACTCAAGATCGACCCAAGCGATTTGCAGGGCGCGATGCTCCAGCAACAAGCGAATCTGGCCGAATCGCGCGCTCGACTAGCCCAGGCGAAGCTCACTCAAAATTCAAACAGCGTCGGAGTTCGAAGCCAGATTCAACTCCAAAAGGCCGCGCTGAGGAGCGCAAAAGCGAACTACGCGTTGACTCAGCAAAACTATAAAGCAGAGGTCGAGGCTGCTCAAGCACAGGCTACGACTGCACAAAGCGGAGTGGCCAATGCGCAGGCAAGTTTGGACAAGGAAAATGCGACCCTTAAGAACACGCAACTTACTTATGACCGAACGCTGAATCTCTTCAAGCAAAACTTCATCGCATCACAAGATGTCGATAACGCAAAGACGGCGCTTGAAGTCGAGAAAGGATCCGTTGCGGTTGCAGTGTCCCAATTACAAGGCGCCAACGCACAACTGAAGGTTCAACAGGATAATCTTTCAATCGCAAAGAGCAAGGGGCTAGCTGACATAGCAGCTGCCAAAGCTACGGTGGCAGAGGCCAACGCGAACGTGCTGCTGGCGCAGGCTAACAAATCTGCTCGACCCGCGTACCAAGAAAACCTCAATGCGCTGCAAAGCGAAGTGAACTCTGCGGTCGCCCAGCTCGCTCAAGCCCAATCCCGTCTGGCAGATACGATGATCTATTCACCGATCGCAGGCACTGTAACCGCGAGAAAGGCGGATCCCGGAGACCTTGCTACTCCCGGCTCCCCGGTGCTGGAGGTTCAGTATCTTGACTGGCTCTATGTAACTTCCACATTGCCCATCGATGCGAGCACCCAGATACACGCCGGCCAGACTGCCAACATTACGATTGACGGCCTTCCGGGAAGGTCCTACACGGGGCCTATTACAAACATCAACCCGGCTGCAGACCCGCAAAGCCGCCAGTTCGGAATCAAGGTTCGCCTTGATAATCCGACTCACCTGGTCCGACCCGGCATGTACGGGAGAGTATCGATTGTCACTAGCCAGGTCCAAGCTAGCGTGGTCGTTCCTCGCGAAGCCGTACTGACAAGTAACTCTGGCGCCACAACGGTCACCGTAGTCGACAAGGATAACGTGGCTCATGTGCGCAAGGTCACGCTTGGACCGAGCGATGACAAGGGAGTGCAGATCACAAGCGGAGTACAACCTGGCGAAAGCGTCGTGGTATTGACTTACAACGCACTAAAGGACGGACAAAAGGTAAAGATCTCCGCCCCGTCAAGTAAAGCCGTTTCGCCCACCACCAGCCAAAGCGAGCCCCCGCCGACAGTGAATATAAGAGTAAGCCGCACGAAACAGAAACCATGAACATCGGCAAGTTCTCGGTAACCCGCCCGGTGGCTGTTACGATGCGCATCGCCGCGCTCGTGCTTCTTGGATTGATCTGTTTGCAGAGGCTCCCGATTGATCTTTTGCCTCGAATTCAGATTCCAACAATTTCGGTCTCCGTGACTTGGCCCAACACACCGCCCGAAGACATGGAGGTTCAGATAACGAGGCCGATTGAACAGTCGGTTTCCACGGTTCAAGGCATCTCTCTTGTTAGCTCGACTTCGCAATTGGGATCGTCAAGCGTAAAGGTTCAATTCAACTATGGCGTCGACCTCAACCAAGCGTCACTGGATGTCATCCAGGCGGTGCAGCGTGCGCAAAGAGGCTTCCCAACTGATCCCACGATATCCGTTCCCAGCGTTCTTAAGTTCGACCCAAATTCTCTGCCAATCTTGAATTACGGAATCACGGGCGACCCGGATCTTGTTCATCTCCGCGACGTTCTCACCAACCAGATCAGCCCTATTATCGAAGGTGCGGGCGGAGTTGCGCAGGTTTCGATCAATGGCGGATACGATCGCTCGATCATTGTCAACGTGGATCCAAACAAGCTGCAGTCGTTTGGTATCACGATGGCAGACGTGTCGGCTCGGCTGCGCCAAGAAAACATATCTCTGCCGGCCGGATCCGCAAAGGAAGGAAACACTCAATACAACATTCGTAGTGTTGGGTACTTCAACAGTCCGAGCGAAATTCCGCTTATGCCGCTTGAGACGGTCGACGGTGAAATCGTTTCTCTCGGCCAAGTCGCTACCGTTACCGACGCGACGCAAGACGTCCAGTACTACACCCGTGTTAACGGCGAGCCTGGTATAGGTCTCAGTATTCAAAAGCAAGCCGACGCAAATACGGTCGAAACCGCCGACAACGTCAAAGCGCAGCTCGCGACAATCGAATCCCGGTATCCAAACCTTCATTTCCGAATCGCTTACGATCAATCGCAGTTCGTCCAGAATTCCATTTCGGATCTCAAGCAGACCGCCGTAATCGGCGGCGTATTGGCGATCCTGATCATCACCTTCTTCCTTCGGAATTTGCGCAGCACTTTCGTCGTCGCGCTATCGATCCCAGTCTCGATCATATCTACGTTTTCGCTCCTATATTTT
>Ga0206958_1230_pt1 | contig 14157 bp, 9 predicted proteins | sample Alteio_BWOrgHeat_33_FD_152968 | JGI IMG/M metagenome (GOLD analysis project Ga0206958, IMG submission 152968) | Enriched cells from forest soil in Barre Woods Harvard Forest LTER site, Petersham, Massachusetts, United States -... | ecosystem: Environmental > Terrestrial > Soil > Temperate forest > O... | reverse complement strand
TTTGATCCGTGCGTAGGTGTGGGATTTCTCAATATAACAATGCGCGCCTTCATCTTCCTTAGTATCGGTTAAATTAATAAACATGGTGCAGGTTTTATAATCATCCACGTCCCGGTGAAAATGTTGTGGTCCTTTGGGCTTGCCATCTTCCGAGGTAAACGACCAAAAAAGATTGACGCTGGAGACCGTCGGTAAACAACCAAAGTATCCGCTGATCAGGCCAATCACCTTGTTGTCGGAAAGAATTTTAGAAATGCCCGGTGCTTGGAGAATGGTGGCCAGGTCATAAGAGCCAAAGGGTTCTTTGCGCTTGACCTCCGCTTTGGTTCGCGGTTTTTCAATGGCAAAATGCGCCACATGCGAAGGGTAAACCATTTGCCTGTCTAAATACGCGATGACCTCATCTACCATGGCAGTGCTGAGTTTCTTGTCATCCAGCCGCACATTGCCCAAGTTGCTGAGAGATTGTAAATTGGCGGGATTGGTTTCTAATTTTGAACCACCGGTGGCCCGGCTGATTTGGGCCGTGATTTGAGAGGTTATCTGTTCGCGGTCAAAAATATTTCCCCAGTTTTTACTGAAGGCCGGATTGTCGCCGCGCTGGGCAGCGGGCACATTGGCCTTTATTTGATCTAGAACGTGCAGAGTTTTAGCATCGATCGTATAATTTTTTTCGTAAGGATACAGCGGCGGCAGTCGTAGCATTGCCCTTAATTTGACAATGATTCTTTGCAGGATGTAAGCGTATAAAGCGCTGATGTCACCAAAAAATTTCATGATTTCGATGATACAAGGGATGTGATGAAAGTAAAGCTAAAAATTCCTAGCAATAAAAACCCGACGGCGGTTCCTAAAATAACCCACCCTAAGCAAATGATACCATCCGCAAAGGGCATGAAGTTCAGATCAATGATTGTCTCGCCGGCATGGGCCACGCGGATGGCTTTAAATGAAATATCCGCCGGATAGACCTTGGTTGATTCCCCGTTGATCGTGGCCTTCCAGCCAGGATTCCAATTGTCGGCATACGTCAACCAGCCGCTTGAAGGTGCATTGAACCGGAGCTTCAAGTGATTGGGATTATAAGAGAGGATTTGGGGAGCATTGAACGAACCAGAGGTATTATCCGCAGCGGGAAACAGCTCCTTGGTCTCAATAATAGGTTTTTGAGCATCAAGTCCGCTGGAATGCACCATGTTCAGGGCCTCTTGCATCGTACCTACGGTCGTCGCCTGCGGCATAAAACGTAGCTTAGGCTGCATGCAGCCGGTGATCTGTGCAGGAACATTCACATTCATCAAATTCGACAGCCGTTTAGTAATAAAATCAACCCTCGCCCGAAGGGGCCAGCAGATATCGAAATCCATCATGCTATACAGGCAGACATAGGCTGTATCTTTGGAAAACATCGACCATAATTGACGGTCGCGCTCATGAACCGGATCAGGGGTGCGCATGGGCACATAAGATTGAGGCATTGCGTTCCAATAGGTTCTTTGTTGGGGCTCCCAGTAAAATTTAGCGATATCGGTCGGCAAAACATCGCGGCCATAGGCAGCTATATCCAATAATATCCATAATCCTAATCCGACCTTCGTCCACACGAGAGATGCGTTTCTAAAACGAGGCATATGAGCGACGATGGCGGAGATGATAGCAACAATCATCAACGCCGTCAGCCGCCATCCCCAGGGGAATTGGAGGAGCTCGGCCAGAGGATCGCGGCCATGCGCAAACATGATGGCGGCATAATTACGGGTAAACCCTAACCCGTCGACAAAGACAAATGTTCCGAAAGCAATCCATCCTAACCGGCGCCAGCGCAGGGAGGGTTCGGTGTGGAAAAAATCGTCCAGTCCGTAACCTGCCAATAGGGCGACCAGCACGACGATCAGTCCATAGGTATTTCCCGCATCATGAAAATAGGATAGAAAAGGCAAAATATAACTGAAATAAGTAAACCAGCCTTTGAAGGAAAAAAAGACCAGGGCCCCTGTCATGGCCAAGAGGGCCACGGCCACCGGACGGCGGACAAAAAAGATGGCCCACACCGCAAAGATGGAAAGCGCGGTGGGCAGGTAATGGTCTTTGGAAATCCCTAAGACAAAATAATTAACCAAGGTCTCCCAGCTGCCTTCAAATACAGGGCCATAGGTCATAAAATCCCAAAGGGGATTCTTGCCGCCGCCGGGCCTCTGCATATCAAAGGTTTCTGCTGTGTAGTGATGGAAATGATACCAAAAGGCAGCCAGGACAATCAACATTGCCGCCAAGGCCAGACGGGAAAGGGGGCTTGTGAATTCCGGACGGAACGTCCGGCGTTGTTGCCACCAGAGCACAGCTGTAAAAATGACCAAGAGCCATCCCCATAGAAAAAGATAATAGAGGCAATTACCCATCATCCAAACAATCAGTCCGATAGGAACCAACCATAAACTCCAGGAACGGCCGGTTTGAAAGAACCTGATAATCAGCCACAGTAACCATGGCAAAAAATAGAATACATGCAGCTTCATGTCAAGGTCCGTAAACCAATTGTGGAACAACCCGCACCCTAAGCATAAAACCCAGGTGATAAAACGGTTGCTCCACAACAGACGGCCCAACAGATAAAGACCAGTGACAAAGAAAAGATCATTCAACAAGAGGCATATCTTAAACAGCCACGGAATATCAGTGACATGGAATACTTTTCCGGCCACAATAGCGGCAAAATGGGCCGGGGTCAATCCAATCCACTGCCAGATCTGGGCGGGTTGGCCGAAGGTGTTCAAGGGCATCCATAATGGCCAGACGCCATGCTGCAATACCGTATTATAGAAGAAGTAAAATATCTCTAATTTAGTTTTGGCGTCTTCACGGGGAAGGAAAAGAGGGTTAAAAATAAACCAATTAACCGCGATGACCAAAATCACAATGCTCAAGAAATCAAGACGCCGTATCATGGATGGACTCAATGATGTAGCTGGGACGGGATTTGGTCTGGTCGTGCACAGATTTGAGATATAGGCCGATCATGCCGATGCAAAACAATTGCACACCGCCGATAAAAAGGGTGACACACATAAGCGCGGCCCAACCTGGAACAGCGCGGCCCATCAATTTTTCAAAAAGAGCATGCAGGATGATGGCGACGACGACCAAAATGGCGCACAAGCCGCAATAAGAGGCGATCTGTAAAGGCACGGAGGAAAAATTGACGATGGAATTGAGGAAGTTGCTGATCGCCTTGGGGCCCAAGATAAAAAATTTACTTTTTCCCGCAAAGCGGGCCTGGCGGTCATATAACACAAACACTTGCTTAAACCCGACATATGACACTAAACCGCGCATATAGGGTTTATATTCTTTAAGTTTTAAGAGCTCATCGACGACACGTCTGGAAAGGAGCTTAAAATCACCGGCTTCCGAGGGCATGGGAATGGATGAATAGCGATTGAGGATGGTGTAACCGATTTTGGTTAAAAACATCTTCAAGACCGGCTCGCCTTCGCGCCTGCGGCGCTGGGTGTGAACCACATCGGCTTTTTGGGTACGCATGACTTCAAGTAATTGGGGAATAATTTCCGGAGGGTCCTGAAGGTCCGTATCCATATAAAGGACCATGTCGCCGCGGGCATGGGCCATGCCGGCGATTACACAAGGCCCGACCCCAAAGGTACGTGACATATTAATGATCTTGATATCTTGATGGCCTTGGGCCTGTTTAAGCAGGATTTCAAGCGAGTTGTCCGAAGAGGCGTCATTGACGAAGATCAATTCCCAGCGGCTGATGCTGTTTTTAGCCTTTTCCGCGGTCAAAACAGTACGGATACGCCGGATCAACTCAGCCAGCACATCTTCCTCGTTGCGAAATGAAAACACAACGGATAAAATACCGGGGTTAGGGGGGAACATGGGCTTTATTTTAATGTTTTGTAGGGGAAAAGCAATTCTTTTGTCTTGCCTAAGTTTTTAAAAACAATACAATAATAGCATCATGATTGATCATTTAGTCGAGGCAAAGCCCGCTCCTTTGCCTTCTCCCATCAAACGCCCGCGTAATCGTTATCTGGGTGTGCAAGCGCAGCTATTGCTCAGGGCCATCCGCACCCGGAAGATTTCCGTCCGTAAGCTTTGGAATGTCTTTTTGAATCATGCCCATTATTGGTTGAAAACCGAACAAGGGCCGCCTGCGCCGTTTATTTTGACCTTGGAATTATGGAATGAGTGCAATGCCGGATGCCTGTTTTGCCGGGATAAGAAAGGCAATATCCGGGATCTAAACCCTGCCAAGCGGGCACCCATCATGAAGGGCAAGATGTCGCCGGCCATGGCCATGGAAATCATCGGCCAGGTCAAGGAAGACGTCATGACCGCGGTTCTGTATACGACGGGGGAACCATTCCTGTACCCGGAGCTGGGCCAAGTCATCCGTTATGCCACGGACAACAAGGTGACGACGGTGATTGCCAGCAACGGCCTGATGATGACCGAAGAGAAAGTCCGCGATGTATTGGAGGCGGGACTTGATTTGATTAAAATTCAGTTGAGCGGCTGGACTCAGGACATTTACAGCATCCAGATCCGCTATGGCGAGGTTGAGAAACTCAAAGAAAATATCCGCATGCTCGCCCGCATGAATCGCGAAGGTAATTACGGGACGATCATTTTGATTGACTACATTCTTTATAACTATAACAAACACCAACTGCCTTTGGTCCGTCAGTTTTGCCAGGAGTTGGGTGTGAATATGAATATTCGTCCGGGCAATCCGGCCGGGGGATTGGAAAATTTGGAACCTGTCGTTCCGGAACAATTGCCTTTGAAGATCTCCTGCGATTATTTATGGAAGGCCATGCAGGTCAATTTTAACGGGGATATCTTTCCCTGCTGCGAGGCCACCGTCTGGAGCGGGGCCAAACCTTATGAAGTTTTTAAAATGGGCCAAACCAATGTGCGTGAAGTCTGGCGGGGCAAGGCGGCCCAGGCCTGGCGGCATATGATGAATACCAAGGGCCGTGCCGCAGAGCCCATGTGCGCCCAATGCAACCGTCGGGGAGTTTGTTTTAAAGTCTAAGCGGTATCTTCCATAATGAAGCCTTCCCAACCGACACTTAAAGAGTTTAGTTTGGCCGTTTTAGGTGCCGTCGCTGTCTATGTTTTGATTTTTCCGGATCTTTTTTTCTTCCCGCGCCTTTCGCTTCTAGCCAATGATACCAAATGCGCGTATATCGCCGCCTTTTCCCTGGTCAACCAGTTTTCGCACGGGACGATCGGATTGTGGGACCAATATGACCAGGTGCCGTTGTCTTTCTACTATTTAACCATTGAACTTAATTCATTTTTTAGTTTGCTGACGGCAAGTGTTTGCGCGTTTTTGATCCATTTTTCCGACTTTCCCGGTAAATTTTTCATGGAGTTCTTTTCGAGGTTTTATTTCTTGAGCCTCATTGCCTTTCGTGCGGCGGGATGTTACTTGCTGCTCAGAAAATTCACCGCCAAGAAGCGCATTCTTATTCCGGGCGTCATTTATTTGGCCTCTTTTTTGTCCGTGCCGACAACCCACGATGGCATGAATTCACAGAGCTTTTATCCCTTGATCGTGTATTTGATCCTGGTGACGGTTGAAAGATATAGGATCAAGGATTTTGCGGTCTGCTTATTGTCCGCGGCCGTGCAGCTGGGCTCGTGCCTGCTGTCATTTATTTATAATTACCAGGCCCTGCATTTTTTTATCCTAACAGCTTTCGGTTGGTCTTTTCTGCACAGGCAAACCCAGATCAAAACGTTTGTGGCGAGCTTGAAGCAGGAATATGCCAAGCATAAGCCTTTCATCATCACCTGCGGGGTCGTGGCGGTGTTGATTGTCCTCCCTAGTTTCATCTTGATGATGACCAATTTTCATGATTTGAATTTCAAAGATACCCGCACCAATTCTATTCTGAATCTCGCCATGTACATCAAGAAGGTTTCTTTTAATGACCGGCCTTCCTGGGTGTTGCCGTGGGAATCGCATCAGGTGAGCGGATGTGTTTTCTTGGGGTATGCGGTCCTTGTCTCGGCGTTGTATGGGCTATTGATGAGCAAGGATTCACGCAAATACATTTTCTTTATTTCACTGCTTTTATCTTATGCCGCAGCCTTATCTTGGTTTCCGCTGCTAGGTAAAATCGGTCATTTGCTTAATTTTGCCACCAATCCCATCAGTTTCATGGTCAATGATATCCGCATCCAATTTAACCGCATTGAGCCATATTTAATTTTTCCTTTATGCGTGCTGGGTCTGGAGGAGATTTTGCGGGGTCAACAGCGTCCCGGCCGGGCGCGCAAAATGGTTTTTGTTACGGGCTGCGGGCTGATGATTCTCGCCGGATGGTTGACAGATGCCAGGGACATGCACAAGCCCTATTTGATCATCCAGGCTTGTTGTGTGGCAATTTTTTGCGCCGGCCTTTGGAAAAGCCGCTTTCAGCGTATGCTTTTGACCGGGGCCATTATTGCCATGGTCAGCGTGGATCTACCTTGCCTGTGGTATGAAGCCAAGGTGGTTTTGAACCATTCCAGCGATGCCCATTGGTTCAAAGATGTCGGTGACCTTGGCATTAAGAATTACGATGATCAAAATCCGCTGGCCTCGCCATTTCGCAACCATTTTTCTATGGCTGAATTTTCGCAATTCTTCGGCCCCTGCAACATGCCCGGGTTATATTTGCATTTTACCAGCATGTCGAAAAACTTCATCGATTCGCCCCCTGGGGTCGAAAGCGTTCCGTTGTCTCATAAGGCCTACGGCTTCTGGAGGGATAAAGACGAGCGGATGGCGGAATACTTGAAGGCGGATGATAATTTGATCTTTGAAGCCCAAAATGCCGTGCCTGCCTCGGCGCAGGCCTTTGACCATATCCTGGACTCGGGCAAGGCCCGCCGGGTGGTTATGATCGAAGCTCAAGATCCGGCGCTGTTCAACCATGGCTCCCAAGGAGAACCTGCCCCTAAAAGGGTGGCGCTGAGCGGGTTTAATCCATCGATCTCTGATTTGAGTATCGACAATGGCTTGGCCTATTTCCATTACCGCCATCAGGGGCTGCTTCCGGTTTATACCAGCACGTTTTTGACCCATGAAGATTTTGTGAAGGTCTATGTGGTCAAAAAAGACGGTTCTGAAATTGAGCTGATGCCTTCCATGGGCAAACCCATCGAGCCTTTTTCCTATGACATCAATAATTATGCCAAGGACTCCATGATCGTTGCTTTGCCCGTCGGCTATATCAGTCAAATCAAAGATTTTCTCTTGACCTATGTGATGGGACAATCGGAAGGTGTGCTGGATGTCAGTAAGAATACGGGGGACCATCTGCGATTTGATTATCTGGCCGCTTATGACGGCTGGCTTGTCATCCATTCTCCCTATGATTTAAGATGGCGGGTGAAACTCAACGGCAAGACCATCAAGTTTTATAAAGCCAATAAAAGTTTTATCGGCTTTCCCATTTCTACCGGTACGAATGACATTCAAATGGATTATATGGCAGGCCCTCCGGGCATGATCCTGCGCCTGTTAGTTTTTGTTTCTATGCTGCTAGTCGTCCTTGCGACCATATGGTTGTTCGTTTATGGTTTCAAAGCCTTGCGCGAGGGGGCGGCCCATGGCTAAATCCCTAACGGTCGTTGTACCGGCGTATAACGAACAAGATAATATCGTTTTTGCGATTGATGATCTTCTGCGTTCTTTTCAAGGAGAGGTGGAGGATTACGAAATCATTGTGGTCGATGACGGCAGCCAGGACCGTACGGCCGCGATCGTCCACGAACGCAGCAGGAGCAATCCGCGTATCATGTGTTTGAGTAACAATCCCAACGGCGGCTATGGCTGTTCTTACCGGCGGGGTGTGATGGCAGCCACCAAAGAATACGTAGGCGTGTTTAACGGGGACAATGATCAATCCTGGGAATCCTTTCAGGAGTTGATTAAAAACATAGGGCAGGCCGACATCCTTTCCTTATATACCAGCAATACTCAGGCGCGTCCCTGGCACCGCCGGGTTTTGTCTCAGGCCTTTGTGATATTGATGAATACCCTTTTTGGAACGAAGATGACGTATTTGAACGGTTTGTTTATCGCGCGCCGGGATATTTTGCAGGCGCTGGATATCCGTTCGGATGGCTTAAGCGCCTTGGCCGAATGTAAGGTGAAGCTTTTACGTCTTGGATACACGTGTAAGGAAATCCCTGGGATCCACATCCCGCGTCACGGTGGCCGTTCCACGGCCTTGAGCCCCAAAAGCTTGAGGGCCGTGGCCAGTGCCGTGTGGTTACTTTATAAGGACATTTATGGCAAAAAAGACCAAAGAGCCCCAATATCAAGCTCTTCTCAACGTTAAAAACAAGATCGGTCTGACCTCCTTAGGACTCATGACCAATCAAGTCTGGTACGACGACCCTCGGCGTTTGTTGTTTGTTCTCTCCCGCTATAAATTTGTCGCCAAAATGCTTTCAGGACATAAGAAGGTTCTGGAGATTGGCTGTGGGGATGCCTTCGGCACCCGCATCGTGGCCCAGGAAGTAGGTCGTGTGTGTGCCATTGATTTTGATCCGCTTTTTATTCAAGACATCAAAGCCCGCATGCTTGACCAGTTCGCGTTTGACTGCAGGGAGCATGATATTTTGACCGGTCCGCTGAAGGGTGGTTTCGATGCGGCGTATTCGCTGGATGTGCTGGAACATATCCCATTATCCCAAGAAGATTTGTATTTCCGTCATATTGCCGCGTCTTTGCCTAAGTCCGGTGTTTTCATCGTCGGAACACCTTCCATCCAATCACAAGCCTATGGATCGCCCCAAAGCAAGGAGGGGCATGTGAATTGCAAAGACGGCCAACAATTAAAGACCTTGATGTCCCGCTATTTCGAACAGGTTTTTATTTTTTCGATGAATGACGAAGTGGTCCATACCGGCTTTTATCCCATGGCCCATTATTTGTTTGCGATAGGGACAGGCAAAAAATGAATAATACAACGCCACGTAAGATTTTGATCACCGGAGCCAGCGGTGTCCTGGGACAAAATTTGGCATTCTTTCTTAACGGCCGCCATCGTTTGACAGGCGTTTACTGGCAGCATCCGGTTGAACTTGCGGGCGTCCATATGGTTCAAGCTGATCTTTTATCTACGGCCGGAGTCCGCCAGTTGATCCAAAGCTGCAATCCGGACGTAGTGATCCATGGAGCCGCCTTGCCCTATATTGATCAATGTGAGAAAGACCCTGATCTTGCCCGTCGTCAAAATGTGAAGATGGTCGCGAATATGGCACAGGCCTTGGAGGGCAGCGATAAAAAACTCATTTTTATATCCACGGATAATGTTTACGATGACCGTGGTGACCATGCGGAAGATGAGCCCTGTGTGCCGGTCAATGAATACGGCCGTACGAAGTTCGCTGGAGAAAAAATGGCCAGGACCTTTAAGAACACCCTTGTGTTGCGCACGACATTTTTTGGCTGCGGCAATGCTTCCACCAAGACCCATAGCGAACAGATGATTTTGGCCCTCTCCAAGGGCCAAAAGGTCAAAGGCTTTGACGATGTGCTGGCCTCGCCACTTTATGTGGGGGATTTGGGCCGCATTGTTGAGGGGCTGATACAAAAAGATCTGACCGGAATTTTTAATGTGGGGGCCGGTAACGGCATTTCGAAATTTGAACTATTACGTTTGTTGGCCTTGGGTTTGGGATTGAATGCCGATTTGATCGAGCCAATTTCCGTTGACAGCCTATCCTTGCCGGCCGCCCGTAATAAGAATGCCGTGATGAAGACCGAACGCATCGCCGCGGTTTTAGGTAGACCGATGCCGAGTGTCGCTCAGGGTGTGGAACATTTTACCCGGGACCTGAAACAAAAACTCATTCCACCGGCGTCGGTATTGGCCAATTTTAATTTCGCTGATTTTGCTTCTCAACGATAAAATCCCCGATCGCCAGCACATCGAAATCCGTCCTTAAAAAGCAGTTGATGGCATCCTGTGGTGTACAGACAATCGGTTCATTTTCATTGAACGAGGTGTTGAGCACCACCGGCACGCCTTTGATTTTGCCAAAGGCTTCGATCAATTTCCAGAATTCGGGTGCAGTTCTTTGGCTGACTGTGTGTACGCGGGCGGTGCCGTCTTGGTGGGTGATGGCCGGAAGTAATTTCTTTTTATCCGGCCGCACATCTGCGATCAGGATCATATAAGGCGAAGGCTGGCCTTTGGGCATGAGAAAATAATCGTTCGCACGTTCTTCCAAGACTGATGGCGCAAAGGGCCGAAACATTTCCCGGCGTTTGACCCGGGCATTGATGCGGTCTTTGATGCCGGGGTCGGTTGGATCAGCAACGATGCTGCGGTGTCCCAGCGCGCGCGGTCCTGCTTCCATGCGCCCCTGGAACCAGCCGACGATCTTGCCTTGAGCGATGTGCCCGGCCGCATCCTGGGCGATGTCCCGGCTGCGTTGATAAACCATATTTTTTTCTTTAAGGGCCGCTTCGATGTGTTCATTGCTAAAGGCCATGCCCAAATAGGCGGAATCAAAAATACCGGATCGGGGAAACCCTAAGACCTGATGGTAATAATATAACGCAGCGCCTAAAGAGGTGCCGGCATCATTGGCAATGGGCTGAAAAAAGAAATGCTTGAAGGGTGTTTCCTCGATGATCCGTTTATTCATCAAACAATTAAGGACAACGCCTCCGGTCATGCAGAGATTTTCTGATTTAGTTTTCTCATAAAGACCGCAAGCCAAATGAACCCCGGCCTTTTCAACAGTCTTTTGCAACGCATAGGCGATATCATAATGACGCTGTTCGAAAGCCTCATCCCGCCGGCGGGGGGGGCCAAAGGTTTTGTAAAATAAATCGCTGAACCATTGCCCGGCACCATGCGTGTGGAATTTAAAATAGTCCAGGTTCAGCCGAAATCTGCCTTCAGGCAACAGTTGTACGGTTTTGGCAAAATCCGCCACATAGGTGTCCTTACCATAAGCGGACATGCCCATGACCTTCCATTCATCGAAAAACATTTTAAAGCCCAGATAATCCGTCACCGCCCCATAGAGATGTCCCAGCGAATGAGGAACAGGAATTTCCTCGATTTTTTGGATGCGGTGGCCGCGGCCCATGGCCAATAGGGTGGTGGTGGATTCACCACGACCGTCGATGGTTAGAATGGCGGCATTTTCAAAGGGACTGACAAAAAACGCGCTGGCCGCGTGGGCCATATGATGCTCGATATAGTGAATCTTCGGCGGTTTTTGAAGATGAAACTGTTGGGCGATACGCGCGCCGATATTGGTCATGAGTTTAATGCGTTTGAGAAAAACCAGGTCATCGCTGCCGGAAGGGGCGCTTAAAAGATTTAAGCTTTGCGGAAAAAATTTCAGAACATGTCCTAAATTGCCGATGATATCACGGACAGGAGAGCAAAAAAAGGCGATATGATCCACATCGCTGATATGAATACCTTCCAACTTGAGGCATTCTTCGATGGCTTCGGCCGGGTATTTCCAGGTATGCTTCTCGCGATTGAGGCGCTCTTGCTCAATCAAAAAGCGGATCTCTCCATCCTTGATCAAGGCAGCGGATGCCTCATGGGAATAACTGCTGATGCCTAAAATATACATGATGGGACAATTATACCCAATAAATCAGTCCCGACAACGGAATCTTCTTTCCATATGCGCAAAAATATTATATGATTCTGGCCAATGATTCCTGTTCTATATTCCATTCTTCTGAGTCTCGAGATCATCATTATCGGGATGGCGATTTCCAACGCCATTCCTTATCCTCATAACCCCTTATACGACCGTCTCTTCCAGCGTTTTATCGACCAGAGTGTGTTTCCCAAAAGGGAACATATTCTCTATTTGGTTTTTTTTGTGAGCTGCATTGTCCTTCAAGGAGGCCTGGTGCTGTTTTTCCGTCAACGGCTCCTGAACAAGGATCTAACGTCTAAAATTTCTCAACTGGCTTGGGCCCAAGGCTTTTGGGTCCTGGTCGAAATCTTCGCGGCTTTTAAAATTTATATGTATCACGGCCCCATCTGGGCCAAGACGCTTTTTTATGGAGCCTTAGGGTTATCCGCCTTACACAAAATTTTCTGGCCGGAAGTCTACCGTTGGCTGTCCGGGGCCTACGCCAGTTTTTTTGAAGCCAGGCATTCAGGTAAGGCCTGCCGTTTCGGTGACGTTGTCACCATGCTGTTGATTGTCTCGGTATTTTGGATCACGGATTGGAATAAAGGTCTTGCCGCGATTGCCGCCCGCGACCATGGGGCGGAATTACAGCATTTTTTTGAGGTGACCTTGTGGGGCAAGATTTTTGGACTGGCCCAAGCGGCACCTGGGATGCAAGTCGCATTCATGGTCATTGTTCATATCCTTTATTTTGTGGTGTTGTTTGTATTTTTGCGCGTATGGCTGAAAGAAAAATTTGTGGCCGTGTTCGGAGCCCTCATGACATTGAAGTTGCAATGTTTTAACGGGGCGGTCGTGGCCCTGCCATGGAGCCAGCCGGAATTGACGGTGCTGATGCATGCCTGGGATTTGTTGTTTTTTGTCAGCCTGTGGTTTTATCTGGAGACACGTAAGCCGATCTTTATCACCGCGATGACCGCGGCCTGCACGCTCGCCATCGCCTTCATGCCATTTTCGGGGATTTGTTTATGGTTAGCTTACGTTACTGTCATGTGGGTGTCTTTACGAGCGAAGCGAAGCAATCTCCTATATTCTCAAATACGTTTATTGGGACTCGCCACGATTGCGCCACCCTTGCTGGGCTGGGGCCTCATGCTCCTCTTGGGCGGTCAGTGGGTCTGGCCTTACGGGAGCAGTGATCTTGTGCAGCAGTTGACAGACAGGCACTACTTCTCTTTCTTTTTTGGTTTTGTGGTCGTGGGGCTTTATGCGCTGTGCATCCTGGAGAGAAAATCTTTGTGGACCTTGGGACTTGCGGTATACGGTTTATTGAGCATGAACCAATATGCCTTGATGCCGGTTCCGTACGGCTATGAAGTCTATGCACTGCCTTTTATTTTGCTCGTGGTTTGCAAAATTTTAGAAGCACCGATCAAAAAACTTTTTTACATGCGTCTAGTCTTGGCTGCGGTGACGGTGGCGGCCTTATTAACTAATACGGTTTTTTTGCTTTACCCTAATATATGGCAATCTATCTTCTCTTTATAGCCACCCAAGTTGGCTTGGCCGCGCTTTGGGTTTTTCATCTGATGGGATGGGGTGCTCCCCAAGCCCAAATTGGCGTGTACATTGTTTTTGTTTTGTCGATCGTGGGCGCCGCAGTTGGCGGTAGGTGGATTAAGAAATCTCCGGACGTTTCCTTGGTTGTGACCGAAGGGGTCGTGACCTTGTTATGGGTGTGCAGTTTATGGCAGATGACCTTATACCCGTCCCGGCCGTGGCTGGCAGAAAGGGCATATGTCAGTTTAATGCTCATCGCTTTGGCTCTTAAATTATTTTGGCCGTCGATCAAAATCCAAGCCCATCAAACTTCAGCCGCGCTGTTGCAATGGGGGGCAACACCCAGAGGCGTGCTAGGGACGAATTTTTTAGCAGCCCTGTTTATTTTTTTGGTCATCTACATCCCGCATCCGGAGAATGTGGTTGGCTGGTTTTATTTCGGCGAGCAGTTCCATCAATGGGACGGCAATTTCATGGGTGTGGATTACGGGCTTTTCCACGGCCTGTTGCCGGATGTGGATGTGATCTCGACCTATGGCTTTGGCTTGCCGGTGTATTTGGCCGGATGGATGAAGTTTTTCGGAGGTTTAAGTTATGCCAATGCCCTGAAGGGCATGTTCTGGACAGGAATCATTTATTACATCCTGTGGTTTTTTCTTTTAAGGCAATGGTTCAAGAGCGCATTGCTCGCTTTCGCGGCGGTGCTCTTAGGCATGCGCATGCAAATGTTCGACCAGGTGGTGGTGCCCATGTGTTGGGTGCAGGTGCCGGCCTCGATTGTCCGTTACTGCTTTGATGTGATTTTTTTCTGGGCCATTTACGGGCATATCCGCACGCAGCGCAAAATCTTTCTGGGACTTGCGGCACTCACAGCTAGTATCGCCATGGTGCACATGATGTCCACAGGGACGCTGCTGTTGGCGGTGCTGGTTTTTTATGCGGGGATCC
>Ga0206958_1228_pt1 | contig 14275 bp, 12 predicted proteins | sample Alteio_BWOrgHeat_33_FD_152968 | JGI IMG/M metagenome (GOLD analysis project Ga0206958, IMG submission 152968) | Enriched cells from forest soil in Barre Woods Harvard Forest LTER site, Petersham, Massachusetts, United States -... | ecosystem: Environmental > Terrestrial > Soil > Temperate forest >... | reverse complement strand
GATAAATTTTTACTTAAGCATTAATTCATTATTTATTTCGAGGGATTTTAAAATGGAACGCACAAACTTCGCCAAAAAAGTTGTAATATCGGCGCAATCAGCACACTCGCCGCTTGCCAGGATAGCAATAGCAGCACCAGCAAAACCACCTCCAAGACCGCAAGGGATAAGAGCACCACCTACTCCACGAAGTAATTTTCTTAGGTTTTGTTTTCTTAAAAAAGGCAGGGTTCGCCCTGCCTTTTTTGTTTTAAAACTGATAACGCATCATTTCTATAGTGCCTCGCGCTCTTAGAGCATTCTCAAATAACTAATAACTCGATCTCATTATCTAATCCAGTCTCGATGTGCTCTCTAGTGTTATGGTGAAGACCCCTCCCTGGACACCATTATTAAATGCATTTCCAATACCTTATCTTATATTTTGTCTTCACTGATAATTTTGTGATTTGTTAACTATTTATTAACCTTTTGCCTGTATAACTCAGGTTATATGGCGGTAGAAAATCTAGAAACAATAGGAGTTCTGGTAAAGCACTACGGGTATGCGGCAATCAAAGAGAAGAGATTTCTCGATAGTCAGAAACTACTGGAAGTTATTGCCCGCGCATCGGAAGCTCTAGATTATGAATCCCCAATAATAAGGCGGTGGCCGCTTGATACGATCACAATGGCCAAAGCTCGGCCAAGTACGGATGCCGCGCGTATTCTTGCAGATATTTTTGGCTTGGCAGACGATAATTTGGAAGTGTTTTTGCTGGCTGCAGAAAAAGAATTACAAAATGATGAATTAAAAACGCCGATAATTAGGGGAACATATGGAGAAGAAACGCCGTCTCAGCCGCGGCTTGAAGCAATATCCAAATCCGTTGCAGAAGCGATAGAAAGTGTAACGGGTAGGCCGTTACCAAAAAAAGAACCTGATGAAGAAACCGCACCCGCTAATAATGCTAATCCTATTGAGCCGAGCCCTGCTACCATTACGCCAATTCCGGAACCCGCATCTATCCCAGACGCGCCTAAGCCGGTTGATCCGCCCCAGGCATTGCCCAATCTGGGACAGTTGCGGGGGCGACAGAGAGAAGCCATTGGGCAGGCGCGGCAAGCAATGTTGGCTCTGCGGCCATACAATATCCAGTCTGCGGAAGGAATCGGAATGAAGCTTTTGCACGTACTGGTCGATGCTTCTGAAATCATGAATGCCAGGGATAGCAGTGATAATGGGGCGAGAAATCTTGGGGGAGTCTTGCCTTTGCCGGTTTACCATAAATTAAAAGCACAAGCTGATTCTGCAATCATCGTTGAGCATTTAAGCGAGGAGCGCCGGGCACTGGCGTTAAGCGAGGCTATTGTCATAGAGACGCGCCTGATGCTGGAGGCGGAATGTTTGTTGCTCGGTATTCCTCCGCAAATGCAGGATCAGTTGGCCGCAGCACGCGGGCAAGAGCGTTATAAGCTAGGGAACGATCAGCAGGAAAAACTACTGCGATGGGCGAATGCGCTGGGTATCAGCCCGGCATCCCTGGTGGCAATCAGCGCCAGAATACAAGGCACCACATTCATGGATTTTTTAAAGACAAACTCTATTCGGCCTTCCGTTGTTGAAGCGCTGGATGGAAGAGGCACGCGGCCGCCACTGCAGACAATTGATCGCATCGCCGCCTGCATCGGAATCACTGGTGTACAAAGCGTACTCGCTTTCCGTGCGATGGTAGAACGATACCAACCTTTCCCCAAGCAGGAAGCTGCGATAGCAGAGACTCAGGTGCAGACGCCTCCGGCTGCGCCGCCGGAAATTCCTGTTACGCCCAATATGGTGGCAGTGGAAGCCATTGTAACGCCGGTGGTGACGACCAGCGCCATGGTTCCTCCCGTGGAAAGTGGCCCCGCGGAAGATGAGCTCGCTGTACCCACCACATCCCCTTCGCCTAGTAAACCTCGCGCTAATGGATCAGTATCGCAATCAAACACAATATCTGAGGCTGATGCATTAGGTGCTATAGCAAAAGCAAAGGAATCGTATAAAAAAATGGAGCCATACACCCTGGAAGAAGCAAATAAAATAGCTTTACAGCTATATCAGGACCTTAGCTTTACCCGCCATCAATTGAGTGCAGCCGGCATTGGCTCAAGTGCCACAATAGCAAAATGGAGAAAAGGGGATATTAAACTTGATAGCATGATGCCGGTATGCCGCGGACTCATCGGCTCAATCATCCGGGACGAAAAAACGGCAAAGGAGGCTTCTTATTACCTTACAGGCATACCGTGGAGTGAAGAAAAAACTCCTAGCCAGCTTATGGCATTTGCGACAAAACATAATCTTGATCCGGCAACATATGTGGTTCTGGCGCGCCGCCAGTTATTTCAGAACCATGGAGAATTTGCTGAAACGATTGCAGCAGGTAAGCTTGCGGGTGAATTGGGTGCACCCATGGAATTTGCGCAAAGGGATTTAAGCCGGATTGCCGCTCCGCGAAAAGAGGATATCAAAGAACGCGGCCGCTCTGTCAAAAATTTCCATAAGGTCGTAACAAATTTGGGCCTAGTGGATGATGACAGGATGCTATTTTATAAAATGGTATTCTCCGATATTCATCAGTATCCGGCAGTTACCAGGGAGGATTTGGTTTATTTTTACCTCCAGCGGTCAGGCGCTATGGAGAGGCATGAGTTCTTCAGGCAATTCAGCGACCAACTGTTGCACGCAATTTATGGCAGCGATATTGGCGATATTAGAGATGAAATTATTGAGCACCAAATAATAAAAGCCAGGGCTAAAGGGGAGCCCATTGAAGTTGATAATCTATCTGTCGTTCTAAAAACTAGCCTTGATAATATGAGAAAGCCCAAAGGCTGGGGCTCAAATCGAATGCCGGATGATTTGGCAGAATGGACAGCGGAGTTCGTTTTTCCTGAGAAAAAATTTCCTGGACAGGAGTATGACGAGTTGCGCGGAAGTTTTGCAAAATATCTTTCTACACCCGAGGCATTCAGGGCGCCAACCCATCTGGGCAACCTGATCCGCGAACCGGCATCTAGGCGCCGCAGTTAAGAAAACTATGGAACGGAGTACTATTCCTCTAGCGGAATATCAAATTAATTTCTTTTGCCCTTCTTCTTCACCACCGGCCTCTTCTCCGCCCTGGCGGCAATAAGTTTTATCGCCTCATCGAGTGTAATATTTTCCGGTTCGGTGCCTTTCGGGATGGTGGCATTGATTTTGCCATGCTTCACATAAGGCCCGTAGCGGCCGGAATATACCGCGATATCCCCGCCGTCCGGGTGAGCGCCGAGAACTTTTAAGGGTGCAACGGACACCCGGCCTTTGCCCGATGATTTTTCCGCCAGAAGTGCCACGGCGCGGTTGAGACCGATGGTCAGAACATCGTCGCCTTCCTTCAGCGATTTATATTTCCCCTCATGCTCGATATACGGCCCGAACCGACCGATTCCCGCCTTTATCATCTTGCCGGTTTCCGGATTCGTCCCGATTTCGCGTGGTAGCGATAATAGCGCTAATGCTTTTTCGAGCGTCACTTCCGGCGGCTCCAGGCTTTTGGGAAGGCTGGCGCGTTTGGGTTTTTCTGCTTTCTTGCCCTTACCCTTCGCTTCGCCGGTCTGGACGTAATATCCATATGGCCCTTTGCGCAGGGTGATTTCATTGCCCTGCGGGTCTTGCCCCAGCGGTACTGGCTCCTCCTTGGTACCGCTTTGCGGCGCTTCGCCCGCATCGCTGGCACTGACCAGATTTCTGGTATAGCTGCATTCTGGGTAATTCGCGCAACCGATGAACGCGCCGAACCGGCTCAGTTTCAATCCCAGCCGCCCATCGGCGCAGGCCGGACATTTGCGTGGATCAACACCCTCTTTAGGCTCGCCAAAAATATGCCGCTCCAGATCATGATCGAGTTTTTCCAGCACAGTTGGGATATCCAGCTTTTTCGTGGAATCTACGTTAGCGGCGAAATCCTTCCAGAAATCGGCCAATACTTTTTTCCAGCCGATTTCCCCCGCCGAAATTTCATCGAGCTGTTCCTCAAGGTTTGCGGTGAAGTCATATTGCACATATTTCTCGAAGAAGTTCTGCAGGAAAGCGGTGACGATGCGGCCGCGCTCTTCCGGCAGGAACCGTTTTTTGTCCAATTTCACATATTCGCGGTCTTGCAAAACTGCAATGATGCTGGCGTAAGTCGAAGGCCGGCCGATGCCGAGTTCTTCCATTTTTTTGACTAGGCTCGCTTCGCTGTAACGCGGCGGCGGCTCGGTGAAATGCTGGGCCGGATGAACGCCCTGCTGTTCTAACGCTTCAGCCTTCTCCAAGGGTGGGAGCTTGGTTTCCTCCTCATCCTCCTCGTCGTCTTTCTGCTCACGGTAGAGCCGGTAGAAACTATCGAATTTCACCGTTGAACCGGTGGCGCGGAGCCGCGCATATTTATCCTCCGATTCGATATCGACCGTAACCTGATCCAGAATCGCGCTCTCCATCTGGCTTGCCACCATGCGCTTCCAGATGAGGTCGTATAATTTTAAGCTATCGGCATCGAGATATTTGGCGACCATCGCCGGTTCGCGCGAGACTTCCGTCGGGCGGATTGCTTCGTGCGCTTCCTGTGCGTTCTTCGCCTTAGCCTGGTATAGGCGTGGAGAGGCCGGAACACATTCCTTACCGAATTTTTTTTCTATCAGCGTGCGCGTGGTGGAAATGGCTTCCGGCGCAACCTGCACGCCGTCGGTACGCATATATGTAATAAGGCCGACGGTTTCTGAGCCGATATCGACGCCTTCATATAATTTCTGCGCCAGCATCATGGTGCGCTTGGCGGCGAAACCCAGTTTGCGGAAGGCTTCCTGCTGTAACGTGGAAGTGGTGAACGGCGCGTAAGGATTGCGGCGGACTTCCTTTTTTTCAACTTCAAGAACGCGGTATTTCTTGGCGCGCAAATTTTCGGCGACCGCTAACGTATCCTTCTCATTGTTGAGATCGAATTTATCGAGCTTCTCGCCTTTGACATGCGTCAGGTGCGAGGAAAATTTTGTCTGGTTTTTCAGGAAATCGACTTTTATGTCCCAATATTCACGGGTTTTGAATATTTCGATTTCCGCCTCGCGGTCGCAGATGAGCCTGAGCGCCACCGATTGCACCCGGCCCGCCGAGCGGCTTCCCGGCAGTTTCCGCCACAATATCGGGGATAGATTGAACCCCACCAGATAATCGAGAACGCGCCTGGCCTGCTGCGAATCGACCAGATGCATGTCGATATCGCGCGGATTTTCCATTGCCTCCAGCACCGCGCGCTTGGTAATGGCGTTGAACACCACGCGGGAGATTTTCATATCTTTCTTCAGCGCCTTTTTTTCCTTCAAGGCTTCGAGCACATGCCAGGAAATCGCCTCGCCTTCACGGTCAGGGTCGGTCGCTAATATCAAGGAATCGGCCTTTTTCGCTGCATCGGCGATCAGCTTCACATTCTTCTCAGCACCTTCCGATATTTCGTAAATCGTTCGGAAATCCTCGTCCGGCAGCACGGAACCGTCCTTGCTCGGCAGGTCGCGGATGTGGCCATAACTGGCTATCACCTTATAATCCGCACCCAGGTATTTATTGATGGTTTTCGCCTTCGCCGGCGACTCGACTATCACTAATTGCATGATGGCGATATAAACTGGGCGAAGAAATTATGCAATTGTTTTGATGCTAGGAGGCTCTCCGCTTAGGTTTTATGGGTAGCCTGTTGCTAAAGCTTCCTCATAACCTGCGGCACCAGCCCGGGCAAATCCTCGGCTATCAGGCCGATTCCGAACAGGTTTGCGCATTCGCCGTGCATCCAGGCTCCGGCGCAGGCGGCCTTGAACGCATCCATCCCCTGAGCGATAAGCCCGCCGATTATCCCGGCCAATACGTCGCCCGAACCGGCGGTGGCCAATGTTGCTGGCGCGTTTTTATTTATAACTATTTCCCCATCCTGTGCTGCGATTATTGTTTCATGGCCCTTCAGCAAAATCACCGCACCGATTCTTTTCGCCGCTGCACTGGCTTTTTCCACTCTGTCCCCTGACAATTCGCCGAACAGCCTTGCGAATTCCCCCTCGTGCGGCGTCATTATGGTTTTGGCTTTTTTATCCTTTATCAGCTTGAATAATTCATCCGCGCCGCCTTGGTATTTATCGGAAAACACGGTTAGCGCGTCGGCATCCAGCAAGGTTGGAACTCCGGATTCTATAGCGGCTAGGGAAAATTCTGCCGTTTTCTGGGTCACGCCGCAGCCCGGGCCGATGATGATGCCCGATATTTTCCGCTCCCTTATCAGATTTTTGAAGTCCCGGGAATCGGTGACCGGGCTTATCATAATCGCCGTCAGGTGCGCGGCATAAACCGTCAGGGATTCCGGCGGCGAGGCGATGGTTACGGCCCCCGCTCCGGCGCGGAGTCCGGGCATCGCCGCCAGCCGCGAAGCGCCGGTTTGGTGCAACGCCCCGCCCATCACTAATAAATGCCCGCGCGTGTATTTATTATCGCCGGATTTGGGGAAAGGTAAGGAATCGCGCCATAATTCAGGGGAATTTTCTTGCATAATTCATCGCTCTGGTTATACCGACTATATGCCTGATTTATTCGATTCTCTACCAAAAACCGGCGGCAAGAAAAAATCCAAGGATAGCTACAGTGCGCGCGACATCGAAGTGCTGGAGGGCCTGGAGCCGGTGCGCCGCCGCCCAGGGATGTATATCGGCGGCACTGACGAACCGGCGCTGCATCACTTGGCTAGTGAGGTTTTTGACAATGCGATGGATGAAGCAGTGGCCGGGTTTGCCGGCATGATCGAGGTAGATTTAAAGTCCGATGGGATGTTGACGATTACCGATAACGGGCGCGGCATCCCGGTCGACCCGCATCCGAAAAGCCCTAAGAAATCGGCGCTGGAAGTTATTCTCACCACGCTGCATTCCGGCGGAAAATTCTCCGGCAAGGTTTATCAGACCAGCGGTGGCCTACACGGAGTGGGGCTTTCGGTGGTCAATGCGCTTGCGGAAAAACTCATCATCGAATCGGTGCGGGATAAGAAAGTTTGGCGGCAGGAATATTCTAGGGGGGCGCCGCTCGGAAAATTAAAAGCGGTCGGCGCTGCGGGAAACCGCCGCGGGACTTCTGTTGCCTTCATCCCTGACAGCCAGATTTTTGGTGCCAAGGCACGGTTCAGACCGGTGCGGCTTTATCGGTTGGCGAAATCGAAAGCGTATCTTTTTCGCGGCGTGAAAATAAAATGGCGTTGCGACAAATCGTTGATTAGCGAGAAGGACGGCATTCCGGAAACCGACACCATTCATTTTCCGAACGGGCTGAAAGATTTCCTGGCCGCCTCGCTGGAAAATATCGAGACCGTAACGCGAGAGCCCTTCACCGGCGAAGTGAAATTATCCGAGCGCAAGGGCAGGGTAGAATGGGCGATTCATTGGACAAAAATGGCCGATCCGTTCATCCATTCCTATTGCAACACCATCCCAACTGCCCAAGGCGGCACCCACGAATCCGGCCTGAAATCCGCGCTATATAAAGGTTTGAAAAGCTACGCCGAGATGACCGGCAACAAAAAATCCGCGCTCATCACCGGCGATGATGCGATGGGCGGGGCGCTGGCGATTCTGTCGCTGTTCATACCCGATCCGCAATTCCAGGGTCAGACCAAGGAAAAACTGGTGTCAAACGAGGCGGCGCGGCTGGTGGAAAACGCGGTGAAGGATCACTTCGATCATTGGCTGGCAGCCAATCAGGAAGGGGCCAACGCACTGGTCAATTTCGTCGTCGACATAGCCGAGGAGCGCATCAGCCGGCGCTTGAAAAAAGAAATCGGGCGAAAAACCGCAACGCAGAAATTACGCCTGCCCGGCAAGCTAGCCGATTGCAGCCAGGATGGCCGCGAAGGCACAGAAATATTCATCGTCGAGGGTGATTCGGCGGGCGGTTCGGCGAAACAGGCGCGCGCCCGCGAAACCCAGGCGGTGTTGCCCTTGCGCGGAAAAATCCTGAACGTTGCATCCGCCACCCAGGAAAAAATCCGTGGTAATCAGGAGCTTTCCGACATGCTGCTGGCGCTGGGCTGCGGCACCGGCAGCCATTATTCCGAAACCGCGCTGCGCTATGAAAAAAATCATCATCATGACCGATGCCGACGTCGATGGTGCGCACATCGCCTCGCTGCTGATGACGTATTTTTACCAGGAAATGCCGGAATTGATAAAGAACGGCCATTTATACCTCGCCCAGCCGCCGCTTTACCGCATTACCCAACTTGCCAATAATTATTATGCCAGGGACGATGCCGATAAGGAAAGGATTCTGAAAGAGCTTGCGGCAAAGCGCGGCAATATCGAACTTGGCCGGTTCAAGGGTTTGGGCGAAATGACGGCGCCGCAGCTAAAGGAAACGACGATGAATCCGAGAACACGGACGCTGCTTAAAGTTCTGGTGTCGGAAGAAATGCGTGAGGGGACGGAAGCACAGGTCGAAAGCCTGATGGGCAAGAAGCCGGAATTGCGGTTTAAGTTTATTCAGGAACAGAGCCAGATTATGAAAGAGCGGCTGGCGGAGAGTTTGGACGTTTAATTTTGTCGTTCCCGCGCAGGCGGGAACCTCTCTTACAGGATATGCAGAGCCAGAGATTCCTGCCTTCGCAGGAATGACGCCAATCATTTTTAAATTCACCTTGCCCTTTAAGGAATCAAGGTATAGAAAGAAGCCCTCAAAACTCCCGGCAAACAGGGCTTCCAAACCCGCTGCCACGGGCTCGTAGCTCAGTTGGTAGAGCACGCGACTCTTAATCGTGTTGTCGTCGGTTCAATCCCGACCGAGCCCACCACCCTACGCCTTCGGCTTCGGGTGGCTTACGCCACACGAAGGCGATCTCAGGCGTAGGAGTGTCAGTTCGACGAAGTCCACCGAAGCCTTGGCGAAGGTGGAAGCTCCGCTTGGAGCGTAAGGGGACTGGTTCGACTTATAGTCTTTCCAGATAATCCGAAATTATGCCATCGGCGCCCAAGGTTTTCGCGCGGAGGATTTCCACCGGGTCGTTCACCGTCCAGACAAATATTTTCCAGCCGCGCGTATGGATTTGCGCAACCAGTTTTTTATCGACATTATCGATGCGCACATTCACGGCAAAGGGCGGAATATCGGCGATGGCATCGAGCGATTCTATTTTATCAAAACCTGGGGCAATCGGAATTTTTGGGTAAAGTTTTTTTATCTCACGCAGTTCGCCGACATCGAATGAGCAAATGATTAAATTTTCCTGCCGCCATTTGCCTGAATACACGGCTTTTTCGATCAGTTCACCAAGGGGTTTTGCAATGTTCGGAACTTTCGTCTCGATGAAAACCACCGCGCGGTTATTGATGAAATCCAGCGTTTCCTCGAGTGACGGAACACCAAGTTCTTGCAATGCGTGCAAACTTTTATCGGCGACTTTTCCGTGGCCGCGTGTGGTGCGCTCTAGCGTTTCGTCATGGATGACTACGATTTCACCGGTTTTACAAAAATGCACATCCAATTCTATCGCGTCCGCGCCCATTTCCAGGGCCTTGGCGAATGCCTCAATGGTATTTTCCGGCTTTTGAGATGAAGCGCCGCGATGCGCGATTTTAAGCATTCAATAATTCTTTGATGCCTTGCAGCGCCAGCGCGTAACTGCCCGCGCCGAATCCGCAGATCACGCCCTTAGCCGCACGGCTGACATATGAGTGATGCCGGAATTCCTCGCGCCGGAAAATGTTTGAAAGATGCACTTCGACGACCGGGATTTTCACCGCCAGCAGTGCGTCGTAAATTGCAACCGATGTGTGGGTATAGGCGGCAGCATTGATGATGAGCGCATTGAATTTCGCGGATTCTTGGATCCAACCGATCATTTCCGCTTCGGCGTTGCTTTGGCGGAAATCGATGGAAAAGCCCAGTTTTTCCGCGGTTTCCCGGCATAATTTCTCGATATCGGCTATGGTTTGACTGCCGTAGATTTCCGGCTCGCGCGCGCCCAGCATGTTTAGGTTCGGGCCGTTGATGATGAGAATTTTTTTCATGTATTTACACCTGATTTCAGCGGATATAGGATACATCTTATGGAAATAATTTTGAACGGCAATAAATATAATCTGGAAGAGGGTAGCTCGGTGGCCGCATTGGTGGCGGAGTTGAAGCTAGACGGCCGGAAAATCGCGGTGGAAAAAAACCTGGAAATCGTTTCCCGCTCGCACTATGCGACGGAAGAAATCCAGGGCGGCGACCGCATCGAGATCGTCAATTTCATTGGCGGTGGGTGATGGAAGATTTTCTTGTTTTAGGCGGAAAAAAATTTTCCTCGCGGCTTTTGGTTGGCACCGGGAAATACCGGAGTATGGCCGAATGCGCCGCGGCGATAAAAGAATCCGGCGCAGAAATCGTGACGGTCGCGGTGCGGCGCGCGGAAATTGCCGAGCCAGTACTTGAGGATTTCATCAGCCCGGAGAAATATACTTTCCTGCCGAATAGCGCCGGGTGTTACACGGCGGAGGCGGCGGTCAGGACGCTCAAGCTAGCGCGGGAAATGGGTGGTTGGAACATGGTAAAACTTGAAATAATCGGTGACCGCGAAACGCTTCACCCAAATATGTCGGAGACGCTGAAAGCCACGGAAATCCTAGCACGGGATGGTTTCGTCGTGATGGCTTACTCTGACGATGATGCAGGTATGACCAGGCGACTGGAGACGGCGGGGTGCGCGGCGGTGATGCCACTGGCGGCACCCATCGGCTCCGGGCTTGGGATTTTACGGCCGGAGAAATTGCAAAAAATAATCGCGCAGGCGAAAATCCCGGTGCTGGTCGATGCCGGGATCGGCACTGCATCGGATGCATGCATCGCCATGGAAATGGGCTGTGCCGGGGTGTTGCTGAATACCGCGCTTGCGCTTGCGGAAAATCCGGTGTTGATGGCGCGCGCGATGCGGCTTGCGGTTGAATCCGGGCGGTTGGCGCATCTGGCCGGGCGGATGAAAAAATCAGCCGCCGCCGCTTCCTCGCCGGTTGCAGGGACAATCGGTTAAAATGCAGCGTATATATAATTTCAAAAATACGCTCACTCTGGCGGCAATCATCACCCTCTGCCGGATTATTTACCTTTACCTGAATCACCTCAATCTGCATCCCGATGAGGCGCAATATTGGCTGTGGTCGCGCGATTTAGCGCTTGGCTATTATTCCAAGCCGCCAGTGATCGCCTGGCTGATCGGACTTTCCACCAATGTTTGCGGCGAGGGTGAGCCTTGCATCCGGCTGTTTTCGCCGCTGTTGCATCTGGCAACGGCGATGCTGATTTTCAGTCTTGCGAAATATTTATGGGATGAAAAAACCGGATTTTTTTCCGCACTCGGCTATCTGCTGCTGCCGGGGGTGACTTTTTCCGCGCTGCTGATGACGACCGACGCGCCGCTGTTGTTTTTCTGGGCCGGGGCGCTGCTGTTTTTTGTGCACGCGATGCGTGAAGGTAAACCGCAGGACTGGCTCTTATGCGGAGTTTTTGTCGGGTTCGGACTGCTTACTAAATATACTATGGCGGTTTTTATTTTTTCAGCTCTGATATATATTTTTACCACCGTGCCAAGCCGGTTGAAGAGCTGGAAACCCTGGGCCACGGGGGTTGTTGCCTTCATGATTTTTCTGCCGAATCTCATCTGGAACATGGAGAACGGTTTCTTAAGCTTCCGCCACACCGAGGATAATTTAAATCCTGGTGCGCCCGGTTTTGCTGTGGTGAAGATGCTGGAGTTCCTGGGCGCGCAAGTGGGAATTTTTGGGCCGATATTTTTTTGCTTTTTTGTTTTCATCCTGCTGTTCCGGTTGAGGGAAATCATCCGCGATGAAAAATATCGTCTGCTCTGCTGTTTTTTCCTGCCGTTATTCACGATTACCCTGGCGGTTGCAGCCAGCTCGCGCGCGCACGGCAATTGGGCGGCGCCGATTTACGTTTCGGCCGTAATCTTGGTCACAGCCTGGATGGTGGAGCATGAAAAAACCGGATGGATTCGCGCCGCATTGGCGTTGCACCTGGCTGTAGCGCTGGTTTTATATAATTGGCATGGCCAGCCCGATCCGCTCGCGCGCTTGCGCGGCTGGCGGGAATTTTCGTTGCAGGTTGCGGAAATGAAATCGCGGCATCCGGGTGCGGAAATTTTCACCGACGAGCGGAAAATTGCCGCCGAGCTTTCTTATTATTTGCGTAATGGAAACAACCCGGTGGCCATATATAAATGGAACCGCAGCAGAAAAATCCGTGATCATTTCGATCTCGCGCGCTCTATGGCCGGGATGAAAGGCCTTGACTTTATTTTCGTCGCCAGAAATGATGGCGCCGCTGAACCGGCGGGTTATTTCGTTTCCATTGCAAAGGAAAAAACACTACCGTTGCCTGCGAATCCGAAGCTTACCTATGCGATTTATTACATGAAAGATTTTAGGGGATATTGATATGCCGCGTTCGCTGATAATTATGATAATCGCCGCCGCTATTCTTGCCCCTTTGTTCGTAGCATTTCCGCATATCGACATCTGGATGAGCGGGCAGTTTTATGATGCCCAGAAAGGTGGATTCTGGCTAAAAAATAATCCCATATTGCTGGTGCCTTATTACCTGGTGAAATATGCGAGATATGCAATGCCGGTGGTTTTCGGCGCGTTGCTGGCGGCGAATTTTTTGACCAAGAAGAAATTTATTTTCGGCAGGCGCGAGTTGTTTTTTCTATTTCTGGCGGCGCTGATTGGGCCGATTATTGTCACCGGTGCGTTCAAGGATTCTTTCCACCGCGCCCGGCCGGTTCAGACGCTGGATTTCGCCGGCGATAAGCCCTTCACCCGAGCGTTTGAAATATCGCATTATTGCGCGGAAGATTGCAAATCTTTCGTCTCCGGCCATGCGGCGATGGGATTTTTCTTTGTCGCATTTGCGTTGGTGATTGCAGATGCGAGGAAAAGAAAGAAGACGTATATTTGTCTGTTTCTGTTAGGGTTCGCGATAGCGTTCGCGCGGGTGCTGCAGGGTGCTCATTATTTGAGCGACGTGGTTTTCGGTGGGCTGTTCACGCTTATCAGCACGCATGCTCTTTACTATCTGATGTATAGGAAAACTGCGCTCGGTTAATAATCCCGCGGCACGATTTTTTTGATTTCCTTCTCGACTATCTGCTGCACGATGACTGGCAGGTTAGTATTCAACCAATCGGCCATCATTGGTTTCAGCGATTCGACCACCAGGTCTTCCAAAGTCTGGCCGGAGCGAAGCAGCGGCGAATCGACATGCGGTTTCGGTGCCCTGGCGATCAGGCTTTTTAGCGATTCAGCGGCTTGATCGGCGCTCTGTTTGGATATAAGCGATTCTTCCGCCGAGGGTTTTTCCGGCTGTGTGAATTCTTTCAGTTGCGGTACGATTTCCGGTTTTGGGGGCATGACAGCATCCGTATGTTTTTCTTTTATCGGTTCGGGCACCAGGACAGGTTCATCATTCTTCTTTCCCAACGCTTCGTCGATATTTTCCAAAACGTCACGTGGCGGAGAATTTTCCTGCGCGGCGGCGACTACGGTTTTATCTTCCGCAGGTTGCTCCGGAGCAGGGGACGAAACTTTTTTAGTCAGTTCGAGCACTTCCTCGCCGTTTTCTGTAGGAGCGGCGGTTTCCTTGCCTTTCTCGAATTCGCCGGAAATGATATTTTTTATCGATTTCAAAATACCCTCCATCGATTCGCCCTGCTCTTTGTTTTCCTCAGGCATTGACGTGGTTCCCATGCTCCTAGGATGCTACAATATCAGACAAAATCGCGGGTGACAATATGAGAATATCTAGGCGCTTAAGGAGAGGTGCGACTAGTGCAAACGCTTCGGTTTTTGAAAAAACGAGAGGCCAGCTCCCTAAGCGGGAACCACGTTTACCAGTGATTTTCCTTTAATGCCAAACGAGAATTTCACCGCGCCGTTGGTCAGCGCGAAAAGCGTGTGATCCTTGCCGATGCCGACGTTTTTCCCCGGGTGATATTTCGTACCGCGCTGGCGCACCAGGATATTCCCGGCCAGAACCGATTGCCCACCAGACTTTTTCAAGCCCAGCCTGCGGCCCGCTGAATCGCGCCCATTTCTTGAACTTCCACCAGCTTTTTTATGTGCCATATATTCCTCTTATCCTTGGGACTCTTATTTCTTTGCCGGTTTCTTGGTAGCGGATTTCTTTTTCGGCTTGTTGGTGCCAGGAGTCTTGGCC
>Ga0206958_1226_pt1 | contig 14331 bp, 15 predicted proteins | sample Alteio_BWOrgHeat_33_FD_152968 | JGI IMG/M metagenome (GOLD analysis project Ga0206958, IMG submission 152968) | Enriched cells from forest soil in Barre Woods Harvard Forest LTER site, Petersham, Massachusetts, United States -... | ecosystem: Environmental > Terrestrial > Soil > Temperate forest >... | reverse complement strand
AGGCTTGCTGCTGATTTTTTTGGTACCCCGGCCCAGCATAAAAACAACAAAAACCCGTCACTCGGATTCAACCAGCACAGCGTGGGCACAGTCCAAAAGCGATGCCCACCTTCCTGCTGGGCGGCATAATGCAAAAAATCGGCAGCCGGTAAAATACCATGGCTGCCGATTAAACCCAAAATCTGAACGCCTAAAGACCAAAACGCCGCCAGATAAACCAAAGCCATCCAGCGGCTGAAAATCCAGGCGGTTAAAATCATAGAATAAAAAAAAGGGGACACATTAATGTGTCCCCTTTTAATTTTTTATCAAACCTTTAAACTACGTTCTAGGTCTTCGACGTCTTTTTTGGCTTTGATAGGCGTTGTTTTAAAAATTTCGCAATAGACTTGGATGGCCATATCCCTCTCGCCTTCCATCAATAAATGACGCACATCAAACATGGTGGCACGTCCGCGGGCGGGGCGTTTACTTTTCAGTCCAGCATCGGACAAAACACCAGGATAGGTGTTCAAGAGAACCAAGATACCCGCTAAAACAACCAGGATTGTATATAAAATAACCATAGACCACCTTTGTTGTTACTCATTTTCTTTGGCTTCGCGGGCAAATTCCTCGACCACCTGTTTGACTTCCATCTCGGCTTTGTCGATTTTGGACTTGCACAGCTTGATCAAACTGACGGCTTCCTTGACCTTTAACGACAGCTCATCGACATCAATCTCATCGCTCTCAATCTTACCGATAATTTCATCCAGCCGTTCGATCGCCTTGCTGTATTTCACATCCGCCATAATCTTTCAATCACTTTTCTATTGTACTATTAATTACGCCATCCATCAATTCGGTGGTGAGACCTTGAGTCTTTTGGGCATCCTGAATGCTGCGTATCAAATGCCCTTCCCGGCTACGGGTGATGCTAAACCCACGTTTAAGAACTGTTTTGGGATCAGCCATTTGGGTCAACTTTTGATACTGACTTATTTTAGTCCGGCAATTTGCCAGGTGCAAATGAATTATTTTTTTTAAACTTTCCCGCAAGTCCACGAGCGTTCTTTTTCTCTCTTTAAGCTGAGTCGCCGGGGCCCGTTTTAAGGTTTCGGCAATGCCGGCCAGTCGCTGGTCGTGAGTTTTGATGAGCCCAAGGGTTTGAGTCTGCAAAAACAGCGCGTGGTTGCGTAACCGGCCGCGTTTATCCTCGAGCGTATGGCGCAATACGTCCACAAGTCTCTCTTGACGCTCATGGATTGTATCCACAAACATCTCCAGATGATCCACCAAAAATTTGGCAATGGCCGTGGGCGTTTTGGCAAAGGTGTGGGCGGTCAAATCTGTGATGGTCGTATTAATCTCGTGACCGATACCGCTCAGAACCGGAATGCGTAGCTCTGAAATGGCCATGGCGATTTTTTCACTGTCGAAACAACTGAGCTCCGCGATGGAACCTCCCCCGCGCGTGATGACAATGACTTCAATCTCGGGATTGGCACTCAAAGTCCCCAAAGCCTTGAGGATAGAGGTTTCCGTATTCTTGCCCTGCATAATGGAATTGATCATGAATATCCGAAACGAATAACCGCTGCGCTTGAGTTCAGAAATGAAATCATGATAAGCCGCGGAATCATAGGATGTGATAAGTCCGATGTTCAAAACCACATGCGGCAGCGATAATTGCTTATTCTTATCCAGAACGCCTTTTTGCTTCAGGAGTGTAATCAACCGCTGACGGTCTTGGGCGATTTTCCCCAAGGTATGGATCGGATCTATACTCTCGACGATGAGACGCACCTGCCCATGACCGGGATAAAAATCCACCTTGCATAAGAATTTAACTTCAATGTCATCCTTGAGCAAGAAAGCATTCTCAGCTTTCTTAAGAATGGCATCGATGCGTGGACGGGCTTGGGCAAAAATAACCAGACCTATGCGCGCGGTGATCTCATGGGTTTCGGGATTTTTTTCACACAGCTCGAAGAAGATATGCTTTTTGTCTTTGCCGCGGTCATAACCCTGGATTTCACCGCAAACCCATACGGCCTTTGGGAAACCACTATTGAGCACATCACGGATAAAACGATTAAGTTCCGAGATTGTCAGAAAATCATCGCTCATGCTTTAAGTAGTCCTAATTTGAGCATTTCACGCTCAAGGTCCTGGCCGGCGGGGATGATGACCGCTTCCAGGGTTTTCAATTTTTGATCCAGGTTCTGTTTGAGGGTGTGCAGTTTGCGGGCATTATCCGGAGACTTGCGATTGACGTCGGCGGTATACCAGACTTCAAAATCTTTATACTCTTTTAAGGCACTGTTAAAATGTTCCATGGCCGAGGCATACATGGCAATGGTTTCATGCTGTTTGATAAGCTCCAAATTCTTGACGCGCGGCCAGGCGTCGTTTAAAAAACCATGCGTGATGAACTGTCGCTGATCCATCACATAAAAAAATTCCAGGTTCTTCTCCATCTCCGCCAGAAAATCAAATAAATCACGACGTATATGATCTTCGACGGATTTCTTTTTAAAAATAGGAAACATATTATCGGGCCAAAGGTTTAAAGGCTTTCAGTGAGACGGCTAACTCATTTAAATTAATGATTGGCAATATTGTTGAATAATCGTCGGTCCAAATCCGGCAGCGGTATTTCGGATCAAGATCCAACGGTTGCCAATTCTCTTGCGTGATCAATTTCAGGAAACGGTCTTGATCCCAAGTGAGAATACACCAAATGGAACGCATATTAACGCCTTGGTCTCCCACATCCTTGATGGCAATATAGGCACCGCTGCTTTCAGCAATTCTAGCTAATACGGGCTCCAAATTCAAATACCGATTTGTAATATGAAAAACGACCGCCCCACGCGCATTAAGCTTCCGACGGTACTCCACCATCACATCCCTATTGACCAAGTGGGTCGGGATGGCATCGCCACTGAAGGCATCGATCACCAGCAGATCATAGAGACGATCTTGCGCGGCCAAGGAAATCCTGGCGTCGCCTAGAATAACATTGACCTCTCCCGGCGCATTGCTCAAGTACCAGAAATATTTATAAGCCAACTTCATGACATCCGCATCAAGTTCGTAATAGTCGATGGGACAATCAGGCTTGGCATACAGCGCCAAGGTGCCTGTCCCTAAACCTACGACAGCCACCCTCTTGGCTTGGAATATATCGGAAATCAACAATGAACCAATGGGTGAAAGAGGACTGTAATAGCCCATAGGAATACGGCGCTTAGCCTCATCCACAAACTGCATGCCGTGTAGGGTGGTGCCATGGATCAAAACCCGGATCCCCGATGCATTGTCGTAAATCTTGTAAATGCCGTAATAATTCCTTTTCTTCTCGAGGTAATGCACATGACTCCACACCGATTCTAAAAAAGAGGTCGCTAAAATAAGAAGAATGAATGCCCCCACCAGCAATTTTTTGGATTGAGCCAACCCCCAAAAGGCCACCCCCACCGCCACCCATAGCAAAGCAAAAGACCACAGATGATACTCCTTCACGAAATAAGGCCAACCCCAAAACGCCCCAACCGTCAATAAAACACTTAAAACCTTGGTCACTTCCCGCAAGTGTCCAGTTTTTTTAAGAGAACTGTCCCCCATCATTAAAGCAGCAAGCAGCAGTCCTACTAAATATTCGATCAGCGTATTGGAAATTAACGGGATAGTCCAACTGGTCAGCACGCCTCCTAAAAATCCTCCCAAGGACATCATCACATAGAACAAGGTCATCTGTTCACGGGATGCGGGCTTGGATTGAATCAGCTGATGCTGGACAAACATGCACAGCAAGAATAAAAGCGCGCAAAGCACGGCAATGACCACAATCACCGGTAAAAAATGTTTCAAGGGCACAAAATACATCATGGCTGCCACTCCCAACAGAGGGCCTGCGCCACGGATGATCCACGACGGACACCAAGGGTTTTGTTTGAAATTCAAAATAAAAGCCAACAAATAAATGGCGAGTGGAATGACCCATAGCAATGGCACGGGTGCAACTTCATACGTGATGATGTTGGTGACGGATAAAAACAAAACAACACCGGCGGCCCCCAAACAAAGCCAGCGCCACATAAGAGGATTATGAGGAGGTTTTGAATACCCCTGGATTCCCGCGTTCGCGGGAATGACATTAGGATTGTCATTCCCGCGAACGCGGGAATCCAATCCTACAAATTTAAAACTCAATAGATTCAATCCGACCAACAGAAGATATAAACCGCGCCAAATCTGTAACTGTTCGGTATTCGATAAATACGGCTCAAGCACAAACGGATAACTCAACAGGCCCGCGAAAGACCCTAAATTCGAGACCGCGTACAGCGCGTAGGGATTGTGCGCCTCTTTCAGGCGGGAGGCCGACAGCCAGCCCTGTGTCACCAGACTCATCGTCGAGAGTATAAAGAATACCGGACCGATGGTGAGTACCAGACGGGCAAAAATGTCAAGGACCAAAGGCAATGGATAGGCATCAAAAGACAAATGCAACACACGTAAGGGAAAGAATACCAGCGGAACAAATAACAGGCACAAATGAAGCTTCAGGTAAGCCGACACGCCTAAGCGCCGCAAGAACACATGCGCGAAAACATAACCGCTGAGCAAAACCGCCTGAAAAAAAACGATGCAAGCCCCCCATACCAGGTAAGAGCCGCCATAATGAGGCAGGAATAATTTGGCGATGATAAGTTCGATTTGAAAAAGTAAGAAGGCCGACAGGAAGGTGATGGTTTTAAGCCACGCCATTTATGGGTGGCTCCACTGCAGATGAATATTCTCGTCGTACGCATCAACATCCACACAAACTTTATCTTGCGCGCAAGCCCATGCTTTTAAACGATGGCCGCCTGATGATTGAGCAGATTCGATCTTCACCCCTGCCGGCATCTTGACTATCACGGTCAAAGGACGGGCCATTGTGGCCTGATTCTGGTCGCTATGCAAAATAAAATCCATGGAATGGTCAGTAAAACTCTTCGTATCAATCGTGGTATGCGCGCGTTCAGACATATACTCAAAAACATGGTAAAAAGTATCCACCCAGACTTGATCTGATTTGGAATGGATATAATTGAGATATGATTCCAAGAATTCGGGGGTGATAGATTTAAAGGAGCGCATGGTTTTTCTGTCGGTCACCCCATGGCATTTGGCGATGAGCCATAGATTCCTTTTGATCCCGATATCGACGAGCCTCTCACCTGTTTCCACGGAGACATGCGGACCGCCAATCACCACATCCACCTCTCTGTTATAAATCGCGTGCAAAAACGCCGGCGTGCGAATGGCCTTATGGGTCATTAACGCCCGCTGCACCGCCTCATCCGTATAACTATCGTGAGGAAACACATAACTCGTCACGGAAGCCCCGGTATTCTTGGCGATAACATCACGCGCCTGATCAATAGCTACGTCAAAATCACTTCCGTGCAGGTCTTTGGAATTACGGTGGAACATGGAGTGATTGGCAATCTCAAAACCGCGGCTGGCAGCATCCCTCCATTCCGCCCAACTGCCCCAAAAAGGGTCATTGCTTTTATCGGCCACAAACGCCGCCACCACAGGTATGGTCGCCCGATAACCGTACTTCTCGAAGGTAGGCAGCGCATGATAAACATTGGCTTCTCCGTCGTCAAACATAAACGAAATAGCCGTGCTCTTGTCTTCAGAGAAATTGGCCAAATACACATTATCCTGGGGCACCTCTAATGGAATCTTATCGAGATTCTCGTCATCAATAATCGCTACAATGTTATCAAAATTAGGATAAGAATTTCCGGCAAGAGTCAGGACGTCGTACATGTTGCGTTCCTGGCCTGTCATGAGGTAAAGCTTGGTCAGTAAAATATACGGCTTGGCGTCGATGGGGAATATATCAATGGCCGTCTTGCAATCTTCAACTGCTTTTTTGATATCTTTGTTCTTCAGCGCCTCAATGGCGAGATCCGTCATCTTGACGGAAACTTCTGCACTTTTGACGAGAAAAGCATGCCTGGAGCCTTCATAACCCTTGATCACCTGGTAAGGGTTATAATCGCTATCGTGATGCCTGCCTAAGATCCAGCCTAAAGCCACCAGGGTCATCGCAAACACGACGCCCGCCATAATCCAAAAGATATTTTTCATTGAAGGAGAAATTTAAACGCTCAGGTCTTTTTTAATGCTTTTTGAAGAGCTTCTTCGAAAAGCATGATGCACAAATCAATTTCCTGCTCGGTAATGTACAGCGACGGGGCCACGGTAAAGACATTTTTATAGTATCCCCCAACATCCATCACCAGTCCCCGCTTTTGACCACCGGACTCAAGCTCACCCGAAAGACCTATATCGGCAATCAGGTCCGTCAAGGCGCTATTGGGTGTGATACCATCCTTCTGGCACATCTCAATACGCAAGGCCAACCCTAACCCATCCACGTCCCCGATGTAAGGATATTTTTTCTGTAAGGCTTGAAGCTTCTTTAAAAAGTACGCACCTTTTTGAGGAACGCTTGTTTCAAAATCCGATTCCTCAATAAGCTCCATGACCGCCAAACCTGCCGCCGTGCCTAAAGGATTGGACGAAAAAGTCGAATGGGCCATACCCGGTGGAAAAACATCCGGAGAAATCAATTCTTCTTTGGCCCATATGCCCGAAAGCGGATTAAGGCCGTTGGTCAGCGACTTACCGAAGATGATGATGTCCGGCACCACCTCAAAATGTTCAATCGACCATAATTTGCCGGTCCGGTAAAAACCCATTTTGACTTCATCAGCGACAAATAACACATTATGCTTATCCAAAGTTTTCTTTAAACGCTTGAAATAATCGCGCGGCGGGATGATGCAGCCGCCGGTGCCCTGCACCGGTTCCGCAAAAAAGGCGCCGTACTCGCAATTATTATTTTTGGTGTTAAGGACGGAATAATATTCACAATCAAACAACCGCTCGAAAGGCTCCAAGCAAGAGGAGTCGCAGCAGGATTCTTTCTTACCCGCAGGGCAACGAAAGCGATAGGGATACGGCACAAAATGGGCCCGGTCGGAAAAATGACCATAACGCTCACGGTAACGGTAGCTCGAGGTAATGGCCGTCGCGGCCAGGGTCCGGCCGTGATAGCCGCCCATAAAGGCAAACATGGGTATTTTGCCGGTATGATTACGCACGACCTTAATGGCGTCTTCGACCGCTTGCGCTCCCCCCACATTAAAATGCACCCGGCCTTTGACGCCGAATTTCTTTTCGATGTCCTGGGAAATTTTAGCCGCCAGCTTAATTTTTTCTTCATGCAAATACAGGCAGGCCAATTGGGGCAAGTCATCAATCTGCTTTTTCAACGCATCATTCAAACGCTTGTTCTTATAACCAAAATTGGCGGTCGAATACCACATCTGCAAATCGAGATATTCGGTGCCTTTGGTGTCGTAAAGACTCATCCCCTTCGCATCCCGGAAAATCTTCGGGGTTTTAGCGCGGTGCACCGTATCACCCCAAGAGCAGTATTTCGATTCCAGGGCGCGCAATTCTTCGTCAGTGGTTCTTTCGGCCATGCGTCAATACCTCCTGAAAATAATTGTAAACATCTCCCAAATTTTTATACGCCACACACGGCAATCCTTCCCTCACCATAAAACGCAACAAATTATCCTTGGCAAAGACAATGTCCGAAACCTTGGCCGGACAAAAATCCGAACGCCCGTCTCCGACGTAAACAATCACCTTATCCTCATGCTTATCCTTGGTCAAATGGATCTTTTTGCAATGGGCACAGCTCAAACAAAAAGGATTATCATAAGGAAATGAGGGAATAATATGGTCGCGCCAAAAGCGCAGGGAATTGCCATAAACTTTCAAATCTTTGATCCCGTGATCGCGTAAGATCCATTCAATGATGTAAGTAAAATTATCGCTCAAAATCACCGGCTTAATGCCTTCACGGGCAAGCAGGGTCAGTAGACGGTGGAAATGCCCATCCAACTCTACTTTTTTAAGATATTTATGCATGGTGCTTTTGGTGATGCGGACATTTTTCAACTGCCCTTCCAAACACTCTTTCGTACCGATCTTTTGCTCCTGCCAGGCCTTTTCAAGCGCCATCCACTCATCATTGATGGAGAAGCGTTGAATGATATCGTACAACACATCCGACACCGTCATGGTGTTGTCAAAATCAAAAAACACCCGGCAATTCGACAAAATAATCGGCGAATGAATTTGCGGCTTAGGCTCGAAGGATTGGATGCGATTGGTCAATGACATGTTATTTTGAGATTGCCGCTTGAGGTTGTCCGGAGAAGAACCGCTGCATATGCATGGCCACCGAATTACGTTCCTGATCCGCCGTGATGATGTGATAGGAATTATGCAGGAGGATCAATTCTTTGCGGTCCGATTTAATTTTGTTGTAGATAAACTGGGAATTGCGCTCACTGGTCATGTCGTCTTCTTTGGCTTGAATCAATTGCACCGGCGTTGAAATAGTGTGCAGCCGGCCGCTTAAATGCCCCACTAATTTCTCCAACTGATGCAGCAAACTCAAAGGGAAAAAGGGATAGCCGTACATGTGCACCTGTTCCATATTATGCAAATCCGCCTTATCAAAAAATTCATGGATGCGGCGACGCACCGCCTCATTTTTAATGCCATAAGGCGGTTCTTCTTTAAAATAAGCAAAATATTTCAAGGGCGTATAATAGGCCAACGGCAATAAAAAGCGATACCAGGGCGAATTCCAGCCGTCATAAAACAGCGTCGGAGAAAGACAGCTGACACCGGCAATTCCCTCTTTAAATTCATCCGCCAAAAGCAAGGCCAGCAAAGCTCCTAAGGAAAGCCCTCCGGCATAGACCTTTGTATACTTACCGCGAATGCCCAGATAACACTCCCGGACCGTTTGATAAAAATCCTGCCATTTGCTCATCTGCAAAATATGGATGGGCGCCCCGTGATTGGCCAGGCGCGGGCAATAGACCGCATAGCCCTGACGGTTTAAATACCCGGCTAAAAAGCGCATCTCATGCGGCGTGCCCGTCATCCCATGGATCAAAATGATGGCCTCGCCATTCTGGCCCGGCAATTCAAATCCATTATCCGGCAATGCCGGTTTGGCATTGGCACGCTTAAACAAATTCTTTAAATTAAATGAAAACTTCACAGCCATGGGTTTTATTTAGCCCCTTTTTGAGATGCCACGTAATCGACGATGTCCTTAACTATTTTCGCTTCATAAAGCGCTGAATCCGGAATTTTCAGGGCAAATTTTTCTTCCAATTCAAAAACAACTTCAACCGAGGCGAAGGAATCCAAACCCAAATCCTCGGACAGCCGCGCGTCGGACTTAATGCCGCTTGGCTCCATGCTTAATTGTTTCGCCAAAATTTCCTTAACGGTGGTGTCGATCTCAGCATAAGTCATGAATTTCAGTCTCCTTTAAAGTCTGAAAAAACAATACAGGCATTGCAATTACCAAATCCGAACGAATTGGACACAACCGTATCCAATTTCACCCGGCGGCCTTCATTCGGCACATAATCCAAATCGCATTCGGAGTCCGGATTTTTATAATTGATCGTCGGCGGAATAAATTGATGTTTAATCGCCAACGCGCAAACCACCGCCTCAATCCCTCCGGCCGCCCCCAGGCTATGACCAACCATTGATTTGGTCGACGAAATAGGGACCTTATACGCGTAGTCCGCAAAAACGGTTTTAATCGCTTTAGTCTCCGCGCGGTCATTGGCCACGGTTGAGGTGGCATGGGCATTGATATAACTGACATCTTCAGGCCGACGCCCCGCATCTTTTAAAGCTGCCCCCATCGCGCGCGCTGCATCTGTACCGCTCAAATCCGGGATCACCATATGCTTGGCGCCCGAGTTACTGGCATATCCTGTCACTTCCGCGTAAATCGGCGCGTTTCTCTTCAGCGCGTGTTCCAACTCTTCTAAAATCACCACCCCGCCGCCTTCGCTTAAAACGAATCCGTCGCGCTTGAGATCAAAAGGCCGTGAAGCTTCTTGGGGCGCGTCATTACATTTCGATAACACTCTCAACACACTATACGCTTCAAAATTAAGCGGTGTCAGTGTGGCTTCCACACCACCGGTCACGGCGATATCCATGTCGCCCCACTGGATCTTACGAAAAGCTTCACCCGTCGCATGACTGGCCGAGGCGCAAGCGGTTGAAATCACCAAATTGGGACCAAGGCAACCGTACTGGATAGCAACATGGCTGCTGACAGCATTGGGCGAAATCCTCGGTACGGACGTCGGATGCACGCGATAGCCGGGTTTTTCAAAATGGGCCAGCATTTGCTCCTCATGGAACATCATGCCGCCTAAACCGGACCCTAGAATAACACCAATTCTTTCTTTATCTTCCTGCCCCAAATCCAAACCGCAGTCCTGCAAAGCCATTTTAGTACAGACAAGTCCGAAATGGACAAATCTGTCCACTTTTTTGACCACATCTGCCGGAATGTAAAGTGCCGGATCAAAATTTTTAATCTCACCGGCGATCTTGCTGTCAAAGGCATCGGTATTAAAAGCGGTTATCCGGCTGATCCCCGAGCGCCCCTGAAGATTTGCTTGCCAAAAATCGTCCCGACCGATACCATTGCAGGCAACCACACCCACACCGGTAATGACCACACGTCGTTTCTTCATATGTACTTAAAACACCTAAATCCTTTATTTGCATTAAGAAAGAAATAATATACAGAAAAATAAGTATATCATATTAATTCAAAAAATGGAATTAAATAAGGCTTAAAACTTGAAGCTGGCGCCTTCGGGGTTCAAGGTAGGACCGTCATCCACCATGCTTTCCCCGCCATCCGGGTTAAGAGCGGCCATGACGTTTTCTTTATCAATCCATTTCTTCAGTTGATCTTCAGAAAGAATCTTACTCAATTGCTGATGCTCTATATCCCGCAAGGCTTTGAGGCTGCTTTTGGCGGCCTGATGGTCCACAATACCCTGCGTTTGTAATTCTTCCAAAAGAGCATGGCGCTTGCTGGCGTAATCTTTGATAATGGGCCTGACGTCATGAACCTGAGCATCGCTTAATTTCAAATATTTCTGCATTTTATTGACCTTATAATCCACCGCCGCATCGATATCACCCTCTTGAGCGAAACCATGGCCATTAAGGATAACGCCTAAAAATAACACCACGGCTAAAATTTTATAAAACATACATCTCCTTGATTTCAATAACAGGCCCACCATACGCAATTGTTAATGGCGGTATTCTACAATAAAAAGGGTATCAAGGAAAAGAAAATATAGGAGAGATTTCTAACTTTAGGGGCAGCCATGCACATAGACCCGCATGCCTGCCCCTTTATTCAATTAACGATGATCGCCGCGATCGTGGTCATCATGATCTTGGTGATGTTCATGAGATTGACGCCATTGGGCTCTTAATTCCACCCGTTCATTGACAATGCGTTGCTTCTCCTCCGGCCCCTTCCACATCGTGGCGCACCAATCCGTAAAATGGTTAAACCCATTCCGGTGACGGTAATCCTGATCAGCCATCGCCGGCGAAGCCAGTATGCATCCTGTCAGAATGAGGGAACCTACTAACTTCATCTTCTTGTTCATACATACTCCTTTATTTATGGTTAATCATTGCCCACAGCATAACAATGGACAGATTAAGTACAGGTTAAATGAAGATTAACCCTTATTCCAGCAAGTTCTTGGATTTATGAGATGAAAGGATCGCTACCGCTGTCAATGAGCACAATCCAGGCCGTGGAAGCCAAACTCATGACATCTTGGCCAGAGGAAAACCATCCGAAGGGAATCCAGCGGCGTTTGGAGGAATAGGCGTAGGCGGATTCATGAGGCGTGACTTGGATCCGATAAACCTCCACCCCTGAGCGCATCGTTTGAGCGTCCTTACGCAATTGATCAGCCCAGACCGGATGGGTCGCAGAATAATAAACGGCCATTTTACGTACCGCCAAAATGGCACCGGCCGTCCACTCAATGGAGAGACGATCGTTTTCTTTGGTGTAACCAATGCCGGCTAAACCTTCTTGATTATAAACCCCCGCGTAAAGCCGGGTGGCTCGCCACATTTCATACGCCCTGCCCACCCCAAACCACGCATCGATTTTCTGAGGGCCCAACACATCAATGGCCCAATTTTGCACATCCGAGGCAAAATAAGCGGTATTGGCAATCCATCGTCCATGCACAAAATGCTCTCCCTGATAAAACACGTTATGCTGAGGATCCCAGACCGATTTCAAGTAAACTTCGATACGCTCCATCGCATGCAGGTATTTGACCTCACCGGTGGCCTGATAAAGCATTCTTAATGCCGCGTACCAGGATAAATTATTCTCCGTGGAGATCTCTTCGTAGTACCAGGTATGATACGGCGGATAATCAATCCCGCCTATGCGTTCATTCACCTGTTGAGGGACATTGATATTAAATTTGGCGGACATCTTATCGAGAGCGCGGGTGATTTTGTCATCCGAAATATTGGTAGGAATATTAAGCAGATGATAATAAGTCCCCAAAGGCGCCATACGGATACCGCCATTATCCGCCTGTAAAATCATCGCCGCGCGGGCCAGCTCACGGGCGAGATTGAGCTCCATGGAAGAAGCCTTCTTTTCTTGAGCCACGTGCTGCAACAGATGCATGGAGGCCATGGCGACCCAGGCATTTTCACCGGCAATGGGTTTCCAATCTTCCCAATGGATATGCGGATCATTGGGAAAATACTCATAACGGCTTTTACCATCCAGCGGATCACGGGAAAGATACTGGCCGCTCGCATCCAAAATACGAAAAATAAAACCCCTGAAGCCTTTTTTATCGACGCTGGATGTCACCGCCTCAGGCTGCTTGGGGTCATAAACAAAATTCTGGGAATCCGCACCCGAACGGATATCGATAAACTCCTTAAACGCGCCTTCCCAATAATACGCCAATGGTATTCTCGTCATGGCCAGATCATGAGGATTGCCTGTTTGACTCAGGACAATCTGCCAGAGCGAAGCATCATAAATAGAGATGCCCTCGTTGAGAATGGTTCTTTCGATGATATTGGTCGTCGAGTTTTCCTGACCGATTTTCAAGAACGCCGCGCGCTTATCCCTGCCCATTTGAAAACTGCAAGGCATGCCCGTCGCCACGCAAATATTAGCTTTCATCCAACGAATAAGCTCCTGGTCAGCCAGAGGCATGCCCTTGCTGTCTTGGGCCTGAACCGGAAAGCCTGCCATGATAAATATAATAACTAAAAGGAATTTGATCATTAGGGAATAAAGAATGGCGGAGAATGTGATCCAGTCAAGCACGAAACAACTTCTTCGACTCTATTTATGCTTTTCTTACTAATTCTTTTGCTTTTTAACAAGTCAGTATTCTATATATCTTCTTATTATTTCGAAAAACCCTATTATTTCTGCAGCTTTTTTCTATACTCCAAGGCTCTTATTATTGCAGCTATAATTATGTTTTTATCATTATCATTATCGAATTCATTTATTTTTATTTCATTCTTAAACTTATCTTCTCCTATTTCTGCAAACAATAAGCCAAAAAGTTCATCAGAGAAACCACTTGAAATCAAGTGCACACCTCTAAAACTAAACAAAATCTTTTTACCTTCTTTTAAATGGGCAATAGCGCGCTCTCTGATTTCCTTACCAATTTCTCGAGGCCCTACTGAATCACCATATTTAGAAATATTCACTGTAAACATATTTTCATTTTGTGTCATTGTATATCTCCTCTCAACCAATCAAAATCACTAGGAGTGATACCAATTTGACCATGTAATACTTCATAAAAATCCATATTTACATCCTTTGGGATTGATAGCTGCACTATTGTTCCTTGGAAATATAAACATGGTTGAACCTCTAATGATTGTTCGGTCAAATGCAACCACTGATTTCCTGAAAGAACAATCAATTCGCCATTCGACTGCCTAGCTATTTCTGAACAACCCCACAAACCTATTCCAGTTCCTCCACCTTTTCTTCCAGACTCACCTTTAACAACTGAAAGCTTCAATGCTTCCTCGTTCTTAATTTTAGCATATTTTTCATTCCCTGAACTTAAAAATGATTTCTTGATCCCCTGTCCTAAATCAAGAATGGTCACGTCAATGCATTCCTGGTATAAATGCGCACATGCATAGACAGGCCTTAAGAGATCGGGCCCTCCACTTTTATAATCATAACCATGACACATTGCATTATCTAATGTTTCATTCAATATCCATGTTATAGCCTGTAAAACGGATTCTGGGGGAGCATAGTATTTCTTTATTAAAGGCATGATCTTTTTATTGATAGACTCTGTA
>Ga0206958_1224_pt1 | contig 14332 bp, 12 predicted proteins | sample Alteio_BWOrgHeat_33_FD_152968 | JGI IMG/M metagenome (GOLD analysis project Ga0206958, IMG submission 152968) | Enriched cells from forest soil in Barre Woods Harvard Forest LTER site, Petersham, Massachusetts, United States -... | ecosystem: Environmental > Terrestrial > Soil > Temperate forest >... | reverse complement strand
CCTGCTATGCGGAGTTTTATAAGGCAAGCCCGATGGTGAGGTTGTATGGCACTGTGCTGCCGCAGATTCAATATTCGGTCCGCACCAATTATGCGGATATCGGTTTTACCGTAGCCGGTGATGGACATCGCGCGGTGATCGTGAGTTGCCTGGACAATCTACTTAAAGGCGCCGCAGGGCAGGCGGTACAGAACCTGAACGTAATGCAAGGGTGGGGCGAGGCGGAGGGCCTGGAATGAAATATGTGATCAAGCTTGGGGGAGCCGGCCTGGAAAATCCTTCGCTGCTACGTGGCTGCGTTCGTGCAATTGCGGACCTGGTGCAGGATGGCAACCAGGTGGCTGTCGTGCATGGCGGCGGCATCCAGCTGACGAAGACTCTTGCGCAGTTAGGCAAGAAGAGCGAGTTCGTTCAGGGTCTACGCGTCACAGATGCGGAAACTCGTGATGTGGCGCTGATGGTTTTGGCCGGACGAGTGAATAAGAGCCTGGTTGCAGCACTCGGTTCGGTGGGCCAGCCTGCTGTGGGGCTTGCGGGCGGTGATGGCCTTATGTTCCGCGCGCGAAAAAAGCGCACCGATCCTGACCTTGGATTTGTAGGTGAGATTGCGGCCAGCGATCCGCGGTGGATCGATGCAGTATGGCAGTTGCAAGGTGTTCCGGTGATTTCGTCGATGGCGCTGGGTTTTGATGGCGAGTACTACAACATCAATGCCGATGAAATGGCGGCCGCCTGCGCTACAGCGTGCCGGGCTGATGCGCTGGTGTTTCTGACGGACGTGCCCGGAGTGCGGGCAGCTAATGGTGAAGTCCTGCGATGGCTCAGCATCGACCAGATTGCGGAGATGGCAAAGAGCGCGGTGATTTCCGGCGGAATGCTGCCCAAATTGAGCGCATGCCGCGAAGCGCTGCTGCATGGAGTGAAGAGAGTACGAATACTGCCCGCAGAAGCGGCAGACGTTTTGCCGGACCTGTGCACCTCGCGCGTTGCGCAGGGTACAGAAGTGATGGTTGCGTAGAAAGATTGGAAAGGATTGCGAGATGACACTTGAGACGGTCAAGGCGACGGAATCGAAGTTACTGCTGGAAACATATGAGCGCAATCCCCTGCTCTTTGAGCGAGGCGAGGGCGTGTATCTGATCGATGAGAACGGTGAGCGTTATCTCGATCTGCTGAGCGGTATCGGTGTGAATGCTCTAGGTTACGGTCATGCCGCGATTGAAGAAACGATTGCGCGGCAGAGCAAAGCGCTGATTCATACTTCGAATCTCTATTTTCACAATGGGCAGGCAGAGCTTGCGTTACGCTTGACGCAGCGTACTGGGCTCGATCGCGTCTTCTTCGCCAACACCGGCACAGAGGCGTGGGAGGCGGCGCTGAAGCTGGCGCGTGCTCATGCCGGCCTGCTTCGCAGTGAAGGCAAGAGTATCGGAACAAAGTTTCTGGCGCTTGAACAGAGCTTCCACGGACGTACCTACGGCTCAGTGTCGACGACGCACAAGGCGAAGTATCGCGAGCCTTTCGGGCCGGTTGTGCCTGGTGTGGAGTTTGTGCGCTTCAACGATGTGGCCGATCTGCTAGCCAAGTTTTCAAATAAAGTTTGCGCCATTCTCGTGGAATCCATTCAGGGCGAGGGTGGCATTCGCCCACTCACGCAGGAGTTCTTTGAGACTGCTCGCGCGCTGACTGAATCTACCGGAGCATTGCTTATTGTCGACGAGATTCAGGCGGGCATGGGGCGCACCGGCAAGTGGTGCGGCTATCAGCATTACGGCATTCTTCCTGACGTTACAACGCTGGCCAAGCCGCTTGCCGGAGGCATCCCGCTGGGTGCGATGCTTTGTACTGAAGAAGCAGCGCGGGCTATTCATCCGGGAATGCACGGTACGACTTTTGGTGGTGGCCCACTGGCCTGCGCTGTAGCTATTGCCGTAGTTGACACGATTGAGCGAGATGGATTGCTGGCTCATGCGACTGAAGTTGGCGGCTATTTTCAGGAACAGCTGCGAACTCTGGCAAAGCGCCATGATGCCATTGTGGATGTTCGCGGCAAAGGGCTGATGCTGGCTGCTGAGCTGGATTCAGCCGAGTTGGGTAAGCATGTCGTTCGAGCAATGCTTGACAGACACATTCTGATCAACTGCACCAGCGATACTGTACTGCGATTTTTGCCTCCTTACATTCTTGTCAAGGAGCATGTGGACCTGGCGATCGCAGCGCTGGACGAGATATTCACCGAGTACGCCAACACCCATGCTGTGAGCAGCACAGGCCATGCAGGAGGACAAGTTCGTGGCTAGCAAAGCAATTTTGGAGCGGCAGATAGAGCCGATTCCCGTTCAACAAGATGAAGATGTACTGGCTGCCGCGGCACGGCTGGCTGGTGAAGATCTCTGTTCGATCAACGATCTATCGAGCGCCGAGGTTCGAGCGATCCTGAAGATTGGCCATGACGTAAAGCGCAATCCGCGCGAGTATCGCCATGCACTGGACGCGAAGCAGATGGTGCTGATGTTCGAGAAGGCAAGTTTGCGCACCCGGCTGAGTTTCGAATCTGGCATCAACACCATGGGCGGCAATGCGATCTTCTTCGACCAGACGAATTCTCCGCTGGGCGAGCGAGAGTCGATCGCGGATACAGCGCGCAACGTGGAGCGCTGGGTCGATGTGATCGTCCTGCGAACGTACGCGCATGACACCATCACCGAGATGGCAGCCAACTCGCGCGTACCTGTCGTCAATGCTCTCTCGGACTTCGAGCATCCATGCCAGGCGCTGGCTGATTTTATGACACTCGAAGAGCACTTCGGTTCTGTTCGCGGGCTCAACTTTACCTATGTTGGCGATGGCAACAACGTCTGCCACTCGCTGATGCTGACTGGTGCTCAACTGGGCGCGAATGTCACTGTTGCCACGCCGCGCGGGTATTCGCCGGATATCGAAATCGTCACTCTGGCGCGTGAGAAGGCAGAAGCGAACGGTAGCGAGATTCGTCTGACGCAGGATCCGCAGGCCGGAGTCGAAGGCGCTGATGCGGTCTATACCGATGTCTGCGTAAGTATGGGCTTTGAGCATGAGTCGACCAAGCGCGCGCCGATCTTTCGGCCTTTCCAGGTAAACGAAACATTGATGGCGAAGGCCTCTCCACAGGCGGTCTTTATGCATTGCCTGCCGGCGCGCCGCAATGCTGAAGTTACCGACGCTGTGCTCGATGGACCGCAGTCGATCGTCTTTGAGCAGGCAGAGAATCGCATGCATGCACAGAAGGCTTTGTTGTTGCTGCTGCTTGGCGGCCTTTCGCTCTAGCCTGCGAAAGCGAACAGTTGTTTTTCTGAGGTTTTGTACACATGTCCGTCATACTTGAATCCCTGCCCGTCGACCGGAAAGTCGGTATCGCCTTCTCCGGCGGGCTGGATACCTCGGCCGCCCTGCACTGGATGAAGCAGAAGGGCGCCATCCCCTACGCCTATACAGCTAATCTTGGTCAGCCCGACGAAACCGACTACGACGCAATCCCGCGCGCAGCTCTCGAATATGGCGCCGAAAAGGCCCGGCTGATCGACTGCCGCGATCCGCTCGTCCGCGAAGGGATTGCGGCGCTCCAGGCCGGCGCCTTCCACATCAGCACGGCCGGCGTCACCTATTTCAACACCACTCCTCTCGGCCGCGCCGTGACCGGCACCATGCTGGTCGCCGCAATGAAGGAAGACGATGTAAACATCTGGGGCGACGGCTCCACCTTCAAAGGCAATGACATCGAGAGGTTCTACCGCTACGGCCTGCTTGTCAATCCTGGCCTCCAGGTCTACAAGCCCTGGCTTGACGCCGCTTTCATCGACGAATTAGGCGGCCGCGCCGAGATGTCGGCATTTATGCAGCGCTCCGGCTTTGCCTACAAGATGTCGGCGGAGAAAGCGTACTCCACCGACTCCAACATCCTTGGCGCGACCCATGAAGCTAAGGATCTCGAACTGCTCTCTTCCTCCATCCGCATCGTGCAGCCCATCATGGGCGTCGCTTCGTGGCGCGATGACGTGCCGGTAAAAGCAGAAGAGATCGCCATTCGCTTCGAAGAGGGATTCCCTGTTGCCCTCAACGGCCAGCAATTCGGCGATCCGGTGGCTCTACTTCTCGAAGCCAACCGCATCGGCGGCCGTCACGGCCTCGGTATGTCCGACCAGATCGAGAATCGCATCATCGAAGCTAAATCCCGCGGCATCTACGAGGCTCCGGGCCTCGCCCTGCTCTTCATCGCCTACGAGCGCCTCATCACAGGCATCCATAACGAGGACACCATCGAGCAGTACCGCGAGAGTGGCCGCAAGCTCGGCCGTCTGCTCTACCAGGGCCGCTGGTTCGACTCCCAGGCAATCATGCTGCGCGAATCCGCCCAGCGCTGGGTTGCTAAGCCCATCACCGGCGAGGTCACGCTGGAGTTGCGCCGTGGCAACGACTACTCCATTCTCAACACCGAGTCGCCCAATCTCACCTTCCATCCTGAGCGCCTCAGCATGGAGAAGACAGAATCGATCTTCTCCCCACGCGACCGCATCGGCCAACTTACCATGCGCAATCTCGACATCGCCGACACCAGAGAGAAGCTTCTTACCTACGCCAGAGCCGGTCTTCTCACGCTCAGCCAAGGCAGCGAAATGCCCCAGCTCAACAACGGCCCCAACAGCGGGAAAGACAAGGAATAACTGAGGCACGGCTAAAGCGATGTCCAACGAACAACAATCCGGGAAGATGTGGTCGGGGCGGTTCCGTTCCCCGCTCGACTCTGAATTCGAAGCCTGGCAGCGGTCGATTGTCTTTGACTGGCAGCTCTTGCAGCAGGAGGTAGCTGCCAGCAAGGCGCATGCTTCTGCGCTGGGCGCCGCCGGCATTGTCACTGCTGACGAACTGGCGCACCTGCGCTCGGCGCTCGACGACATCGCCGCCGAACATGCGAGTGCCGCTGGTGCGGCCCAGGTGCGCGATCATGCTACTGCTGAGGACATTCACCATTACGTCGAGCTTGCGCTTACCGAAAAGCTGGGTTCGCTTGCTCTCAAGCTCCACACCGGGCGCAGCCGCAATGAGCAGATCGCTACGGACTTGCGCCTCTACGTTCGCGGCCAGATCGAGTCGACAGTGAGTGCGCTTGCAGACTGGGCGCTGGCGCTCGTCGAAAAGGCGAAGGCTGCCGGCGATGATGTCATGCCCAGTTACACGCATCTGCAGCGGGCCGAGCCTGTGCTGATCGCGCATTGGCTGCAGGCGTATGTGCAGATGCTGCTTCGCGACATGAGTCGCCTGCAGGATTGCGCGGCGCGACTGAACTTCTGTCCTCTCGGTTCTGGGGCGGTTGCGGGTGCGACGCTCAAGCTGGATCGATGGATCGCCGCGCGAGAGCTTGGCTTTACCGCTCCGACTGCAAACAGCATGGATGCTACGAGCGATCGCGACTTCGTGCTGGAGTATCTGCAGGCGCTTACTTTCGTCGGGCTGCATGCGAGCCGCTTTGCCGAAGAGATCACGTTATTTGCGACAGCCGAGTTCGGTTTTGTGCAATTGCCTGAAGCCTTTTCGACGGGTTCGAGCGCAATGCCGCAGAAAAAGAATCCCGATTTGACCGAGTTAGTTCGCGCCAAAGTAGGCCGGATTCACGGGTCTGCGGCCGCAGTCACGCTTCAATTGAAGGGACTTCCCTTGTCCTACAATAAGGATATGCAGGAGACGCAGGAGCCGGCTTTTGCAGTGGCTGGAACGGCCCAGATGCTGGGCCTTCTGGCGCGGTTTACGGCGGCTCTTGCCTTCAACACCGGGCGCTTGCGCGAGGCGGCGGAGAACGGGTATCTGAATGCGATGGCGGCAGCGACTTACCTGGTGCATAAGGGAGTTCCCTTCCGCAAGGCGCACGAGAAGATCGGCAATGCCGTGCGCTTCGCAATTGACAAGCAAGTTGAACTGGGTGGACTGACTCTGGATGAGCTGCGCCAATTCGGTGATGAGTTTGGCTCTGACTTCTACGAGGCTGTAACGCTTGACGCTACGCTCGATTGCCACGATGTCATAGGTGGCACTGCCCGAGAGCAGGTACGCAAGGCGCTTGCACAAGCTGAGGACCAGTTACGTGCTTTCAGGTCGAAGATCGCCGTGGAGCACGCGCAGGAGGCCATTCATGCTGGTGCGTAAGGCGCGCCTTCAGGATGCTTCCAGCGTCTTTGAACTGGTGAACAGTCTGAGTGGCGATGGAACTCTGTTGAAGAGAAACTTTGCCGAGATCTGCGAGAACATTCGCGACTTCACGGTGGCTGAGTCTGATACCGGAGTGTTTCTGGGCTGCGGGGCTCTTCATCTTTATGGGCCACACCTGGCTGAGGTGCGGTCGATTGTGATGTCGCCTGGAGCCAAGGGAAGAGGCGCTGGTGGACGCGTACTCAAGGCCTTGATAGATGAGGCGGAGGAGCACGGCATTCAGTCTGTTTGCCTGTTTACGCGGATTCCAGATTTCTTCTTCAAGTACGGTTTTCGGACGGTTGAGGACAAATCGGACTTGCCCGACAAGGTCTTCAAGGACTGCCAGAATTGCCCTCGTCTGCATCGCTGCGATGAGGTCGCGATGGTTCGCGGCAAGCTTCCGCGGATGTCGATTCTTGGACCAAAGCACGAGGCGCGGGAGCTGGTGCGACTGGGATAGCTTGCGCTTGCCGTCAGCGCGCCACAGTTCAGAGATAAAAACAGACATTCATCTTCTTCAGGCTAAGTGAACCATTCACGCCGCTTATGATGTTCTGCGGAGATGCACGCACCGGGAGGCTGTCATTAAAACGCGAATGCGGTTGGGGGATCTTCTGATCCAGGCTCGACTGGTCACCGAAGAGCAGGTTGCAAATGCGTTGGAAGAGCAGGGTCGCTCGGGTGGCCGCCTGGGTGATCATCTTGTATCGGCTGGAGCCATCCATCGCGCGTCGCTGGAAGCATTTCTACATCGCATACCCGTTGAGCCCGCTAATATAGCGACAACCGGGATCGATTCGACAGAGCTCCTGAGCCTGTTAATGAAGACGATCTATTTAGATCATCTCGAATCCATGCGTCAGTTCATCGATGCCATTAAGCTTCCATTCAGCATTGTGCTCGATCTGATTCAGATGGCGATCGACCGCCAGTTGCTGTATACGCTTGGAACGCGCGAATCGGCGAATCCGCTGGACATGCGATATGTCTTCACGGAAGAAGGACGGCGATGGGTCATCGACGCGTTGAACCGAATGCGATATTCAGGGCCTGCCCCGGTAACGCTCGAAGAGTTCGTGCAGCAGGTGAACCTGCAAAAGACGACAAACGAGCGGATTACTTTTGACCGAATTCGCGAATGCTTTGGCTATCTGACGCTCGATGATCGCCTCATCGAGCAGAGCGGACCGGCATTGAATTCCGGGCAGGCGATGCTGCTCTACGGTCCACCGGGCAATGGCAAGACTTCGATTGCACTCAGTTTTGCCAATGTCTTCAGCGACATGATCTATGTGCCCTACGCAGTGATTGTGGAGGGCCAGGTGATGCGCGTGTATGACTCGAGCCTGCACAAACGAATGAGTTACGAGCCCGCTAGCATGGATAACAATTTTTCCCTCTTCCTCAGGGAGGAATACGATGCGCGCTGGGTTCCCTGCCAGCGGCCGTTTGTCGTTGTCGGCGGCGAGCTTACGCTGGAGATGCTCGACCTGCGCTATGACGCCACAGCAAACTTTTATGAGGCGCCGCTGCATGTGAAGGCGCTGGGCGGCTGTTTTGTTATCGATGACTTTGGCCGCCAGCTTGTATCGCCATCAAGCCTGCTGAACCGCTGGATTGTGCCGCTGGAAAACAAGGTCGACTACCTCAAGCTGCATACTGGCAAGAGCTTCGCGGTTCCCTTTGAGGCAGTGGTGATCTTCTCCACTAATCTTGAGCCCGAAGACCTGATGGACCCAGCCTTCCTGCGTCGGATTCCATACAAGATTGAGGTTGGAGGACCGAGCGAGGAACACTACCGCCATATCTTCCAGAATGAGTGCGAAAAGCGTGGGCTGGCGCTACCGACGGAGATCCTCGACCTGATCGTGCACAAGCTTACGAAGGAAAAAGGGATGGAACTGGCCTCTTATCAGCCCCGGTTCATCATTAACCAGATCATCGCCACCTGCCGATTCATGGGACAGGAGCTGCATTTTGATCCACGGTATGTTGACTATGCGCTGGACAATCTGCGCGTGAAGCGTCACGGCTCGTCTTCGTCTACAACTGCCTCCGCCCTCTGAGTGGAGGTGAAACATGTTCAATCAGAGGGTGCTGAGATGCTGGAAACAAGGCCCTGGACGAGCGCTTTCCACTCTTCCTGCAGATCCGCTCGGTAGTAAGTGCGCCCGGCCAGACGATACCAGTAATCGGCGTTCGAATACTCGCCCTGTTTACGATGCAGATAGGCGTGAACGGCCATGCCGTTCGGGGTTTCCAATTCATCGACGAGTTGATGCGCGCGAGTCCCGTCGCCTTTGGCGTCCCACCAGAGGGCCTGGAGAGGCGGGGTGAGTCCGGGCGGTGGGGCGTCCGCGTGTAATGACGCATTGAAGGCTGCCAGATCCATGAAGACAATTTACTCCGATGTCGTTACTCCGATATCGGGGATGTTCCGTCCCGTTTGTGTGATTGCAACACAGACTTAAACGGTCGTATACTGAAGTCCGACTGATCTTGTCGTAATTCACCTGCTCCCTTTATTCAGGGAGAGGTCTGCGAGTCCCGGGGTGAGGCCGTTGCGAAGGTTGAGCGAGCTCGAAGTTGGTGAAACCGGCGTGCTGGTGGCGCTGGAGTTGCCGCCCGGCGTGCAGAATCACCTGATGTATATGGGCTTTGTACCGGATGCGCAGGTTAAGGTGTTGCACCGCGCTCCCATCGGCGACCCGACGGTCTATGCCGTTGACGGGATCGAGATTGCGTTGCGGCGCGAGACGGCCCGGGAGATCCGGGTGGATTCCGGTCGGCTGAAAACTAAACCCGAGATGATCCGCGAAGCTGGACATGAACCGACCCAGGAAGAGCCTGCCAAGGAACTGGTTGAGGCTGGCAGATGAACGATTGCTGCACCGTTCCGGCATTTGAACCTGCTGTTCATACCTCGGTGAAGACTGCAGGCGAGTTGCGCACAATCGCGCTGATCGGACCGCCTAATTCCGGGAAGTCGACGCTGTTTAACCGGCTGACGGGATTGCGGCAGAAGGTAGCCAACTACCCCGGCGTGACGGTGGAACAACGGATGGGGCGCATGGCCGGCATTGGCCGCGACGATCTGACACTGATCGATCTGCCTGGCATTTATTCGCTGGACGCATATTCCGAAGATGCGCGGGTCTCTATCGAAGTTCTTGAAGGGCACATGCCCGGCACCCCAAAGCCTGATGCGGTGTTGCTGGTGCTCGATGCTCTGCACCTGACGCGGCAGCTTATGCTGGCGGCTCCGGTGCTGGCGCTCGGTCTGCCGACGATGGTGCTGCTGAACATGAGCGATCTTATGGACGCTCGCGGCGGCGCGGTCGATCCCCTGCTGCTGGCGCAGGAGCTTGGAGCACCTGTGGCGCTGGTGAGCGCTACGCGAGGGACCGGCCTCGATTCGGTGCAGTTGTTTCTCAATCAGCATGGCGGCAAGAATGAGCAGCCAAAGCTGATGCTGCCTGTGCTTGGGAACGCGATGAGCACCCACCGCTGGGCTGCGCAGGTTAGCTCGCGTACCGGATATCGAGCGCCACTTTCGGCCAAGGCTACGCGTAGGGTGGATGCGGTGCTGCTGCATCCGGTGTGGGGGCCGCTGACGTTTCTGGTGGTGGTGTTCGGCGTCTTCCAGGTGGTGTTTTCGGTCGGATTGCCGCTCAGCAATGGATTGCAGGATGGGCTGGCGCACCTGGGCAAATGGGCTACAGGATTTCTGCCGGCGGGCTGGATTCGTTCGCTGGTGCTGGATGGCGCCTGGAACGGCGTGACCTCTGTGCTGGTCTTCTTGCCGCAGATTCTGCTGCTGTTTCTTTTTATCGGCATTCTTGAAGACACGGGATACCTTGCGCGTGCCGCGCTGATTGCCGACCGGGTGATGCGGTCGATCGGGCTGAATGGGAAGGCGTTTATTCCGCTGCTGTCGGCTTATGCCTGCGCGGTGCCGGCGATCATGGCGACGCGCACGATTGAGAACAAGCGCGACCGGCTGGCGACGATTCTGGTCACGCCGTTTATGACCTGCTCGGCGCGGCTGCCGGTTTACATGCTGTTTATTGCTGCGTTCATTCCGAATATTGCCTTTGCGGGCGGATTGATCGGACTTAAGACGATTGTGATGTTGAGTCTCTACGCGATCGGCTTTCTGGCTGCATTGGTTACTGCGCGGCTGTTGAAGAGCTCGATTCTCAAATCGAGCGAGACGCCTTTCATTCTGGAGTTGCCGCAGTACAGGATGCCGACGCTGCGTTCGCTGGGATTGCGGCTGGTGGATCGGGCTCGGGTTTTTCTGAAACAGGCGGGGACGGTGATTCTCTGCGTAACGCTGGCGCTCTGGGTATTGGCTAATCTGCCGGTGCACGGCGGACACGGGCCGGAGCTTGGGGAAAGCATCATCGGGCGGCTGGGGCATTTTATCGAGCCGGTCATTGCACCGCTGGGGTTCAACTGGAAGATCGGGATTGGGCTGCTGACGAGTGTGCTGGCTCGCGAGGTGATGGTGGGCACGATGGGCACACTGTACGGAGCCGACCCGGAGACGCAGTCGCTGAGCTTGCAGACAGCGCTTCACCATGACCTGCCATTGGGCGGAGCGGTGGCGCTGATGGTGTTTTTTGCCTTTGCGCTGCAGTGCACTTCGACGATTGCGGTGGTTCGGCGGGAGACGAATAGCTGGAAATGGCCTGCTGTGCAGTTCGCTTATATGCTGGCGCTGGCTTATGGGGCGGCTTTTCTGACGAATATTGTGGTTACAGCTCTCTGGGGATAAATAGAGGCATAAAATATTTAGTTTCTATTAGTTAATGAGCAGATCATAATGTTGTTATTTATGGCGATAAGGGCTCTCCGTTACTCTCTTGATTCCTCTTTATGTATACGAGAAGGTGCTCGACTCCCGCGGAGAATTGGGCCGGGATGGTCAGCAGGCTAATTACCAGCCAGCCTGAGGGCGGGAAGCCAAAGAAGTGGCCGGGGTGGATCAATACTCCCAGATCGAGAAGGCCCCTGGCTGTATGTTCATCGGATTGGGTGGCGGGGATACGGAGGACGGCGTACCAGCCCCCTTCGATCTGGAGGCGGCTTACCCATTGCTGTTGCGCTAGCTGGGCGGCGAGGGACCGGTCGAGTTGTGCCAGATTCGTCTGCAGTCGGGTGTGGATCTGGGATTGAAGATGGGAGCGCTGATCGAGCCAGGTGGGCAGGGCGGACTGGATCGGGGCATTCATGGAGAGGTAGGTGTCCGCGAGGACTTCCAGGCGGGCGAGAGCTGCTTCAGATCCAGGGCCGATGGCGAGAAGCCACGCCGCTTTCATCTGTGGAAGGGCAGCTATCTTGCTGATTCCGCTGACGATGAAAGTGAGGGTATCGAGGTTGCGTGCAGCGAAGCTTTCCTGTCCCGGGCTTGGTGCGATGGCGTAGTCGAGGAAGACTTCGTCGACGATCAGGGAGAGGTTGTGCTGGCGGCAGAGAGCGGCGAGTTCGGCTGCTTCCTCGGGGCGGGTGAAGTGGCCCGTGGGGTTGTTGGGGTGGACCAGGACAATGGCGCGCGTAGTTGGCGTGATCTGGCGGCGGAGGCTCTCCAGGTCGAGCTGCCAGCCGTGATCGTAGACGAAGGTGGCATAAGAGAGATTCACGACTTCGGCTTCGGCGAGGAAGTCGAAGAGCGGATAGCAGGGTTGAGGAACCAGGATAGTATCTCCCGGGTTGCATAAAAGCTTGAAGATATAGCTGTAAGCTTCACTTGTGCTTGTAGTTAGAATGATCCGATCTGGGTTGACGGTAGTGTTATGCGAGGCGTAGTAGCGGGAGACTGCTTCCCTTGCCCGGTGGCTGCCTTTGGGGTTGGGGTCGTAGTCGAGGGCGGCTGGATTGTTGAGGGGTTGGAGCAGATCGGCCGGGTAGGTGAAGCCGCAGCGGGTTGGGTTGGAGGCTGTGAGGTCGAAGATGGGGAGTCCGCTGGCCTGACGCTCACGGAGCTTGCGGGCTAGTTCGTTCTCTTCGGTATTCCAGTTGGTGCGTTTGGAGAAGTTCATTGATCGGCTGTTATGAGAAAAAAACGTAGTAGCACTCGGGATGGGAGCGCTCTGGAGAAGCGCGAAAGCAGATTCCCTCTGGGAATGACAGCAAGAAAAGCAAAGGCAACTGCAAGTGACGCTTTTCTTCATTATGCGCTTTTGGAGGATAGTTCCCGGCGGCTCGGGTCCCGATGCCTGAGTTGAGATAGTTTGCGTCTTTCTCGCTGGATTGAGAGCTTTCGAGGCTGATCATTCACTTCGTTCAGGGTGAGGCTAAGAACGTTTGGGGGGGCCTAGGTTAGGCTGATATACGGGTAGGGATGAGGAGGGCGAATTGCCCATTAAGGCAGTGGTTTTTGACTATGGCATGGTGCTCAGCGAAGCGCCACAACCGGAAGCGCGGCTGGAGCTTGAGCGCATTACCGGACTCACTCCGGAAGAGTTCGACAAGCGGTATTGGGTTGATCGGCTGGCGTATGACAGGGGCGACCTGACTGGGCTGGCTTACTGGGAAAAGCTGGCAGTCGATGCAGATCTTAAACTTTCAAAAGAAGAGATTGCGCGGCTCACCGCGTGGGATGCCCGGATGTGGACAAGCGCGAACGAGAGAATGCTCGCCTGGCATAAAAAGCTGAAAGAGCGTGGGCTGAAGACGGCGATTCTCTCCAACATGGGCGATTCGGTAATGGAGAGGATGCTGGAGACCTTTGCGTGGATCGAGGAGTTTGACGTGCTGATCTGGAGCTACCAGCATCGCATTGTCAAGCCAGACGCGGCGATCTATCGGCTGTTGCTGGGCAGGCTCGGGACGGCCTCTGAGGAGACGCTCTTTCTGGACGACAAGCAGGAAAATATCGAAGGAGCGGAGAAGCTGGGTATCAGGGGTCTGCAGTTCTCGTCTGCGGACAAATTGCGGGCGGATCTGGTGGGTTCAGGGCTAGATGGCGAGTTGCCTTTGCCGTGAGACTTACGGCCTGTCTAATGTCTCGGTCTGTGCTTCTTCCTGGGTGGCTGACGGCTTCTCTGCGAGAGGGATCGATATACGGAAGGTAGTGCCCTTGCCCAGGGTGCTTTTGACGTCGATCATGCCGCCCTGGGCTGAAACGAGTGCTCGGGCTATGGCCAGTCCCATGCCGGAGCCTTTCGCGCTGACGCCTCTGCTCCTGCCTCGGTAGAACTTCTCAAAGATCAAGGGCAGGTCGCGCGGATCGATGCCGGGACCGTCGTCCTGGACTTCAAATTCAAGATGGCTGTCAGAGAGCCTGCCACGCAGCTGAATGCGGCTGTGAGCGGGTGTGTGATGAGCGGCGTTCTCTAGAAGATGGCGCAGGACGCGGCCTATGAGGTGCGGATCAAACCAGACGGGGTGATCTGACCCTTCGGCGGAAATTGTTACCTGGTGCGATGCCAGGTCGCTGTGTGACTGCTCAACTGCATGATCGAGGAAGGTCGCGACCTGCTGCGGCTCAGGCTTGACACGAATGCCGTCGGACTCGATCTCAGCGATTTCCATGGCTTCGCCTATGAGCGAGTCGAGGCGGGAGCTTTCTTCGGCGACGACGGTGGCTAGTTCCTTACGGGATGCATCGTCGAGGCCACGGCCATCGACCAAGGTGGTGGCTGCTGCCCTGATTGCAGTGAGCGGAGTACGCAGCTCGTGAGTAAGCGAGTCGATGAGGGCGGAGCGGAGGCGATCGGTTGAGCGGGCGGCCTCGAGGCGAGCTGATGCCTCAATGGCGTGGGCGCGGGTGATGACGATGGCGACCTGAGCGGCGATGGAGCTAGCGATCTCCCGGGAGAGTTTGGCGGGTTTCCAGGCAAGAGCACCGATGCTGTTCATGCCAAAAACGAGGTTCAAGCGGGAGTAGTCTTCGAGCGATACAGTTTCTCGATCCCATGTGGCTGAGGCGGCTCGCATGGCGTCAACGAGAGTGGTTGACGTGAGTGGAGTGGAGGAGTAGAGGCGGTCTTCGTCTCGAACGTAGAGGAGGACGGCGTCGAGGGCGAAGTTGCGTTCGACGAGGCGGGGAATCTCGTGGACGAGGTCGGCGGAGTCCCCTTGAAGCATCATCTCCTGGTTGAGT
>Ga0206958_1222_pt1 | contig 14421 bp, 9 predicted proteins | sample Alteio_BWOrgHeat_33_FD_152968 | JGI IMG/M metagenome (GOLD analysis project Ga0206958, IMG submission 152968) | Enriched cells from forest soil in Barre Woods Harvard Forest LTER site, Petersham, Massachusetts, United States -... | ecosystem: Environmental > Terrestrial > Soil > Temperate forest > O... | reverse complement strand
TGAGCGCTTTGGCAGATGACATTTGCATCATACGATCGATGCAAACAGAGTCGATAAATCACGATCCGGCACAATTGTTCATGAACACTGGCTCAGTCATCGGTGGTCGACCATCAATGGGTTCATGGCTGAATTACGGTCTTGGATCGCTTTGCCAGGATCTTCCTGGATTCGTCGTCCTGACTTCAGTGGGTGGAGGTCAAGGTCAGCCCATCTCCTCACGTCAATGGCATAGCGGGTTCTTGCCCAGCCGGTTTCAGGGCGTACCTCTTCACAGCAAAGGTGACCCTGTGAATTATGTACGCACTCCAGAAGGTGTACCGGTAACGTCACAGCAGTCTCTGATCCATACTGTGCAGAAAATGGATGCGTTAGAAGCGGCGATTCTCGATGATCCTGAACTATCGACTCGTATATCTCAATACGAAATGGCAGCGAGGATGCAGACATCGGTTCCTGAACTCATGGATATCAGCAATGAAAAAAAAGAAACCCTGGCTGCATATGGTGCTGCACCAGGTGATGGATCATATGCATCTAATTGCCTATTGGCCCGTAGATTAGTCGAACGAGGAGTGCGATTCGTTCAGCTCTATCATCGTGATTGGGATCATCATAGTGAAATCAAGTCTGGCATTGCCGTGAATGCGAAACTCACCGATCAGGCCACTGCTGCGCTCATTATGGATCTCAAGCAACGGGATATGCTCAAGGACACTTTGCTGGTATGGGGGGGTGAATTCGGTCGCACACCGATGGCCCAGGGCTCCGGCCGAGATCATCATATCAAAGGATTTTCCATGATGCTCTGCGGGGGAGGAATCCGATCAGGTATTACGTACGGCTCAACTGACGAACTCGGGTATAATGCCATCGAAAATGTGGTCACGGTGCATGATCTGCATGCCACCATGTTACGTTTGCTCGGTATCGACCATCTCCGCTTCACCTATCGATTCCAAGGTCGAGATTTACGGTTAACAGATGTCGCTGGAAAAGTGATCGATAAAATACTCGCCTAAATTCGTTTCTGGGAGTCTGCGTTTTGCATGGGGGCCCTTTTACGATGAGGCGATAATTGTCCCAATGGGATCTTAAAAAAACAAGGTTTGTAGCACGACACGGCGATTACACGTGCTTCACTGGGTAGGTAGACATTCTGACAGAATGTCATCTACATGGGACTGGCATACCTTGGAAGGGCCTTGTGTGGTTCGCCATGCAGGACGTTATTACTGCTTCTTCAGTGGCGCCTGTTTTGGCAACAGCAGTGACGAAGTTGATTATCTGGTGGCGGAGAGCATCACAGGACCATGGTCCGTTGCAGGTGGTGAGTCCGGACCGCGGGTGCTACGGAGCATACCCGGTAGTGTGGATGGCCCTGGCCATAATTCATGGTTCGTTGGACCGGATTCTGGTGAGTATCTGGCCTATCATGCCTGGGATATCCAAGGCAAGGTGCGCCGTATGCACATTAATCGTTTGATCTGGACGCCATCCGGTCCACGCTGTCCAGTCACCATCGGTTTAAAAATTTGACCGTAAGACGGAAGTCTAGATTCTTAGTTACCTGATATAGATGTTATTTCTTGACGTCGAAGGTAAATAGCCTCTTGCCAGCGGCATTGCTATAATTGAAGGTCAGCGTAGCTCCCTGCTCAAGTAGTTTTTCGGTATCCAGTTTGGCATGCAAATTTTTTGATGTCTGTTCCTCAGTGTTGGCTTTAAGGGCCATGGCGTCTGCGTCACTCATGCCAATAAGAGTATAGTTATAATTCAGCCCATCTGGTTTGGCTTTGGCTGAGTCCAAGCGGGTGCTTTCATCCAGCATTCGTGGTGTGGTTTTGTTGATGTTTTCCGCAGCAACAATTAATCCCTGACTCAGGATATCAGGAGCGTCTTTTAGACTCTGGTCAATTTTGGAATTTTTGTCGACATCAAATTCGATGAGAGTCTTGCCAGCCAAGTCACGATAGCAATAGGTCATCACCAGGCCTAGGGCGATATTTTCTTTTGATTCAGGATTAACGAGTACAGCAGATGTCACTTGACGCTGAAGGAGCTCCTTATTCTTCACTACTAGTTCAGTATCTTTTGACATCAAAGTGAAGAAATAAGTGATACCACGATACCTAGGCAGCTTTGGTTTGAAATCAAATGTCTCAAATTGGGACGGTCCCCCCATCTGACCCAACCAAATAACCCGTTTTGCCCTGGGCGGGTAGTGCAATGGGTGTATCAAGCCCGGCCACTGCTGCTGACTAGAAGACCCACCGTCATCGCCGTACGAATTATGACTGAGCAATCCGCCAAGCGCGATCGTACCAAGACCCCATGCAGTACGTCCAAGAAAAGCTCGCCTGCTAATACGGTTCGAAGCGGTAAATGTAATGGCTGATCTCACTGAGCTCATATCAATTCCTGGTAATCGTTTCGTGTAGATTCAATACAAGCCGGGCTGCAGCGGTCCATACCGCAAGATCAACATGATCGAGAGCTGCCGACGGCTGATGAAGGCCGACAGAAAGTAGTTCATCTGCCGCCTTTGGATGTTGTTGATAGATTGCACGTTGAGTCATGAGGAATTCCTGCATGACTACCAATTCTTCTGTACGAGGTGGACGCGATAGTGCCCTTTTGAAGGCCCACGCGAGATGCTGGGAATCGGATATTCCCCCTTGTTGTATGATATGCTCGGCAAATGTTCGTGCGGCTTCCACAAAGGTCGGATCATTTAATAAAACAAGAGCCTGTTGTGGTGTGTTTGACCTCGAGCGATCACCCGTGCACTCTTCACGAGATGGCGCATCAAAAGCCAATAAACTTGGGTGCAGAAAGCTGCGCTGCCAGAATGTATATAGCCCGCGACGATAAGCGTTGTCACCATGATCGTCGATCCATTCACGCGTCGGAAAATTTAGATGCATCAAATATCCCGCTGGCTCGTAAGGTCGAACGCTGGGACCGCCGATATTTTCGATCAGAAGCCCGCTGATTGCTAAGGCATTATCACGTACAAATTCTGCGTCGATTCTGAAACTGGATTGACGCGCAACAAGACGATTTTCTGGATCTCGGTCCAGTAATGAGCCGATATGGGAGGACTGCCGATACGTATTTGATGAGACAAGAAGGCGCAATGTTCGTTTGATGTCCCATCCATGCGAAATGATATCTGCCGCTAGGAAATCCAATAGTTCCTGATTGGCGGGTACATCCCCCTGCGTGCCAAAATCTCCAATCGTTTTCACCAGGCCAATTCCAAAACATTGTTTCCAAAGTCTATTGACAAGGACCCTGGCCACCAATGGGTTGGAAGGTCCAACCAACCAATTGGCTAGGTCCAACCGACCCGGACGTCCCTGCGACTCCAATTGCGCCAAAAAATGGGGAACCGTAGGCTGACAAACCGCTCCCTTGTCATCCATCCAGTTGCCTCGAGCTTTGACGGTTACGACCCGCACCGGCCCGCTGGAACTCACCAGGCAACTCTGAATTCCGTTCATGATTTCGTTTCTTCGCAGATGTAATTTCTGCACAGAAGCATGGGCTATTTCTAATTCGGGCGCGATCGAACGATAATATTTTTCGATAATCTCCTTTTGCTGCTGCGTTCTTGAGGGTGCCGATATTGCCAAAATCGGAACGATTTCACTAGGAATAGTGCACGAGGCCTTGAAATAGTAGGCGTAATCGCCGCCACCATTACAGATCTTGATCAGCAGCTGATGATGGCCTGGGGTCAGCTCGACATCAACATGCTCCTGGTCGGGTGCGACTCCACGATATATCTCATGAGACAACAGTTGTTTTCCATCGAACCACAAGGTGATGGTGTCATCGCTCCCAAGTGAGAGATGCATTGTTTCATTTCGAGTACATTCGATGGAGCGAAAGAGAAATGTCGCTGAGTTGTCACCTAAAAAATGATGGATCTCTCCATCTTTCCAATTCGGTTCCGCTGTCCACGTCATGTGGTCGGAACGAATTGCTGTAAGATCGACATGATTTTCAAGATCATTTGTCTTAATAAACGCTGAATGGGGATCAGGGAAGAAAAACGGACCAATGTGATACCAAGTACCGAAAACTGGGGCCTGATAGTCCAGAAGGCTTCTTTCCCATTTTACCTGCGCAGCTTCCAGCTCTGGCGTCGAAGTCTCCACAATGAGTTCAGCAGTCTTGATATCACGATCCAGGCCATCTAACTCCAGCTGCTGTACAGGCGTGGGGACTGGCACTCCAGATTCTCGAGGACCGATCGCAGACTCCTGAATATCCGCAAAAAACGCTTCCATATTATAAAAGTCTCGCTGTGAGAACGGATCGAATTTATGGTCGTGACATTCGCAGCATTGCATGGTTGAGCCAAGCCAGACGGCAGAAAGATTACGCACGCGGTCTGCAGCAGATTTGCTCTCGTACTCTTTTGCCTGTGCGCCACCCTCCTCAGTGGTCAGATTGAGACGGTTATAGCCTGAAGCCACACGCTGCTGCAGATTGGCAGCTGGTAGAAGATCTCCCGCCAGCTGCTCGCGAGTGAATTCATCGAACGGCATATTCGCATTAAAAGCGTTGATAACCCAGTCCCTGTAGGGCGTGACATTTCGCGGATTGTCACTATGATATCCAATTGTGTCTGCATAACGCACTAGGTCCAGCCAACTAACGGCCATGCGTTCACCATAATGTGGAGAAGCTAATAATCGGTCGATGGTTCGCTGATAAACCGCCTCTGAGCTATCCGTAATAAAATCATCGACTTCTGCTGGTGTTGGAGGAAGGCCAGTGAGATCGAAACTTAATCGCCGAATCAATGTGATGGGATCCGACGGTGGTGATTCTTGTAAATGCTCCCGATGTAGCCTTTCGAGGATGAAGGCATCGATCGGATTGCGTATCCACGGATCACTCACTTGGGGTATTGAAGGCGCCTTTGGAGGCACGTACGCCCAATGTGGTTGATAAATTGCACCTTCTGCGACCCACTGAATCAAAGTATGAATCTGCGCACCCGTTAGGTGCTTACCTGAGATTGGAGGAGGCATCACCTCATCTTGATCGCCATTGATGATCCGCCTCACCAATTGGCTTTCCGTTGGATGACCGGGAACAATTGCATATTCGCCATTGGCCAATTTTTCCGTGGCCTTAATCGGGTCATGCAATGCTAAATTCGCCTTACGCTTATTGCTGTCAGGTCCATGGCATGCGAAACAATTCTCAGCCAAGATCGGCCGAACATCTCGGTTATAACTCAGTTGCGTCGGTGTACTTGTATCTTGGGCGTCCAAATGTGAGCAGCCGATTGATATCTCAGAGAGCACCAGACAAATAACTAAAGACCACAATTTCGCAAAGGAGCGGGGAATACGTGCTCCAACCATCATTGGGGGAACGGCGGCACTTTCTCTGTGTGACCTGGCGGCACGAGGTTTCCTTGTGGATCTCGCAGTACAGAGCGATTGACTAAGCATTTTCATATTATTTGAATCAAATGAACTTGCTGAAATCTCCACTTTGGAATTATTTATTAGCAGGTCTTGCAAGGTAAGTTCCCTGAGAACCACTATTGCGCGGTTTGAAATATACTATAGGGTACGTTTAATCATGGTCGACTCTGATAAACAGAATCACAAGTAGACAAGAAAGTGGACCATTGTAAGTCAAATTGGCCCTACCTGTATTCCGAGGCAATCAAATGAAGATTTCAATGAAGCCTACGCACCAGAATTAAATTATAGAGTCAGATTCCTCAAGCTCTCCGTGGTATGAGCTGATGGCCATCAGATGGACTAAACGGGCTCGACCTGCCCGCTAAAGAGAAAAGGTCCACTACCTTAATTAGCGGAAAATCGATATACGACATGATCTTGGTTTAATAGGACTGGATTGCAAGCATGCCTCCGAAGCAAAAATGATTTATTAAACATCTACTTGAGATTGGAACGGAAGTCGCGATTGAGTCGGCAACGAGCGCTAATCCCCGAGATTAAACTTTTCACCCATCTGTTGCTAGAGCATCACCAGGATGCCCAACGATATTCTAACCGTGCATGAAAGGGCAGCGACAAGCTCTCAGCATTAAATTGTATACCCGCATTAATGTTCGTGCCTTGACTCTTCTCTGAAAATCCGAAAATGCCATTGTCACGTTCATAATGGATAACCTGTGGCGTCTTTGTGATATGCGCTAACTTCCGAGCCTCGTCTATTCCATCGAAAAGATAGCCCAATCTATCGGCTAATCCAAATGTCAATGCCTGTCGACCGGTCAGCACACGTCCGTCAGCAATTGGTCGGATGGATTCCAACGCGGCAGATTTCTCTCGAGGAATATCACCATGTCCACATCGTCTCTCTGTAACCACATCCACAAACTGATCGTATGATTGGTTGACCATTTTCTGCAACAAAGCCCGCTCATCATCCGTCATGCTGCGAATTGGAGAGCCGATATCCTTCATGGCCCCGCTTTTAATGACATTGACTGATACACCCAAATGAGCAGACATCAATTCATGAAAATCTGGAGATTCGAAAATCACCCCAATCGATCCAGTGATCGTCGATGGCGACGTTAGGATAATGTCGGCGGCAGAGGCGATGTAATACCCCCCTGAAGCACAGACGCTATCCATGACCGCAACCACGGGTTTGCCAATATCATGGATGAGCATGACCTGATGGTAGACCATATCAGTGGCAGTGACGTCGCCTCCACCGGTGTCCATATCGAGCACGATGGCCTTCACGTGCTTGTCACGACCTGCCGCACGAAGTCGAAGCACAATTTCGCCTGCATCCGCACTGGTGCTCAGACTTGGAGAATCACTACCGTGTGAAGTGATCTCACCATGGATCGGAATTATCACTATCTGTTGACCCTCGTCACCGATCGGTTCGATGGGCTTTTGTATCAATTCACGCGATGCCTCGAAACAACCGCTTAATAGGCAACATCCAGCAGTTATGGCGAAAACCTTGGCGCTTAGATGGGATAAAATAAGCGAAGGATGGAACATGGCATCTCCGTAACGCGTAGGCTGTCTATCGAAAAAGTTGACGCAAGCAGCTACGTTAGAAGGTTACTCATGCATTCACCTTATTCGTTATAATTTCGTCATGGACGAATTGCACTTGGAATGCGGATTGCATTCCTGCCTAATTCACCGACCTATACACCTAAGGGCAGTGAGCGGGTCGAGATGCAGTCCTGCCTTTTCCGATTAGATGTGAATCTTGACGAGCAACGGATGTGATCGTTAATTTGAAACATACTTGCCCAAATGTTAATTTCGGCTATGTGAATTGAGTCCGGTCAGGCTAACTTCCCCTAAAGCAGGCACGATATGAGCATGAACGAAATAGAACATGTGGTCGTAGTGATGATGGAGAATCGTTCCTTCGATAATCTGCTTGGATGGCTCTATGATAATACTATCAACCCCCCTCTGTACAATCTTCCTGATCTCGGTCCTCCGTCATTTGACGGGTTAGAAGCGGGTACTTATTACAATCAACTAAATGGAACCCGTGTTTATGCTACGCATCCACCAACCGCTTGGCCACCCGCTAACAATCCGAATGTCGTACCAACACCAGATCCCAATGAGGAGTTTTCATTTGTCACTCGGCAGCTCTACGGCACCCTGACTCCCCCGCCTGGTGCGACAGCTGATATGAGCGGTTTTTTACTGGATTATTCCTCGACTGGCGCCGGCGTTGCCTCTGCTGGCCAAATTATGCAGTCATTTGCCCCGCAGGATGCCACGGTACTCAATTCATTGGCTCGCAATTTCTCTGTTTGCGATGGTTGGTTTGCATCGGTGCCATCGCAGACTTGGCCGAATCGCTCCTTCGTGCATACTGGTTCATCAGATGGTCATCTAAATAATGACGATTATGAGATCTATGATATTCCGACAATTTTCAATATTCTTGAAAGCCAGGGAAAATCATGGGGAATCTTCCATGATACTACCCTCATACCGTCATTGACATTAACCCAGTTTTTCCCACGTCTCGCAATACACGACGATAAACTGCATAAATTTAATATTTTCACCCAATTGTGTGCGGCTGCAAATTCGGCTGTGCCAAGTCAAAAATTGCCACAGTACTCATTCATTGAGCCGCGATTCACTCCGGAACTTGGACTTTTCGCCATTGATTATCCCGAAGATTATCATCCCCCTCACAATATTTGCCGTGGCGAACATTTTCTCGCCGCAGTTTATCAGGCAGTCAGGACAAGTCCCTATCGAGATAAGATTCTGTTGCTGATCACCTTCGATGAGCATGGCGGGTGCTTTGATCACCTTCCTCCACCGACGGGGGCAGCCGCTCCATCGCCATGGCCGCAGTCACGAGATGGCAGATTCGATTTTAGCCGATTTGGAGTCCGTGTTCCAACGGTAGTGGTTTCATCCTATATCCGGCCTGGAACGGTCTTTCGCTCACCTCCCGGTGGTGCGCCTTTCGATCATACCTCTATACTTGCAACTCTTCGTGACTGGTTGCAACTTGATCAGGATCCGAAGAATCCCTTCCTTCCGAGTCCTCGTATCCGTGCTGCACCAACGATTCGTGATCTACTTACCCTCGATGACATGTCCAAAAATACCGCATGGCCAGAAATCACGCCGACATGCACCATCGATGAAAGCGACAAATCACTTCAAACCCCCCTCAATGATCTTCAAAGAAGCTTACTCGCAGCGGCGGTGCGCCAGAGCAGCCCAACTCCCAGCGATCCAGCTACCATTGCGACTTCAAAATCGATGGTAAATGGGCTACAGACCTATGAGCATGCGCTAAATTTCATGCATCCGGATGCGCCGAAATCATCTGACCCCGCATGAATGCGCTGTTAATTATAGTCTCTGCTTGCGTTTTGATACCATAAATATCAGATTACACCTTGGAGGGTATTCCACTGCGACCACGCCATCTGCCCGGCGTCATGCAATAGCGTTCACGAAACAGTCTGATGAAGTAATTCGTATCTTCATAGCCACAGGCCTTGGCAACCGCACCTATCGAAAGATTTGAAGAAGTAAGCATTCGCTCTGCTGAACGCAAGCGAAGACGTTGCTGCCAACGCAATGGTCCACATCCAAATTGCCTGCGAAATAATCGTGACAAATGGACCGAACTCATGCCGAGAACCGCAGATAGGCGCCGTAAATCAAGCTCTTCTGACAAATGCTCGGTGATACGTTGGGTGGCGACTACTAGTGCCGGATGGAGAGCCGGCGAAGAACTATCCAGTTGTCGAACATGGTTAAGCCAACTCAGTACGGCGCAAAGTAGACCGGTAGCCATCGATCCTTCGCCGGTGGTAATCGCCTCCTGATCGAGATCGCAAATATCCTCGAACCAACGAGCGGCGGCAGCGTTCGGCGGGAGGTCGACGCAACCTAGGCGCGGCGTGAAGAGGGACGGTGGGGCCTTGAAGCAGATAAAGCTGGTGCCGGTGAATTCATAGGTGAATTGATATTGCGGGAGCCCCATGGGTAAAATGAAGAGCGTTCCAATTTTTCCCTTGAGTAGCTGGCCATTGCAGGAGATGTCACAGCGACCTCGAGTGAGCAACACCAGCTCATGGGCATCGTGAACATGCCACTGGCAATCCCTGGCACCGGTAAAACGTCGCGCGAACAGCAACCGAGGCTGATCCAGGTTGGCAATGTCTTCAGCTTGTGTCTTCATGATCGTTTTATGCTACTTTGGTGAGAATATCTACGATAGCGAGGAGAATTGTGACCCGATAAACTAAGAAAATGATTGATTCTCACAAACGACCTTCACTTGGCCTTTCAGTAGCAGCAAATCGACTATCAGAACGGGAGGTGGCCTCCTGGCACTGCAATGGCTTTCTCGTGCTCAATGAGGTGCTCACGACAGAAGATGTTGCATTACTGCGTCAAGCCATGGATGCATGCGGCCTTACTCACGAAATAGAAAAGGCCACTAACCAGGTTATGCATCTTGACCTCACCACGCTACATCCGGCCTTTCTGGCTTTGGCTCGCGACCAACGCATTCTTGGTCATGTGGTTCCTTTGATTGGACCTGATATTGCAATTGAACATACCAAATTGTCAGCACAGCCGCACGGCCCAGGAGGCGGAGTTCGGTGGCATCAGGATCTGGCGTTCTACCCCCATACCAACAGCGATGTTCTCGCGGTCATGGTCATGCTCGATGATGCGACTTTGGAGAATGGCTGCATGCACATGATTCCAGGTAGCCATCGCCTCGGATATCTAGATCATGCTGGAGAGGATGGCAGGTTTTCTGGTGCCTGTCGTGATCATGGAGCATGGCATTCACATCCATCGCAAGTCGCCATAACTCCGCGCGCGGGTGGTATTTCGATCCATCATGGTCATACCTAGAATGCCTCTGGACCCAATAATAGTGGTCAACCGCGTCGTGGCCTGGTTCTCAACTATCGGGCTGCCGATGCCTATCAATTAGCAGATAATGTGTTCGCAGATACCGGCTTGCTGGTCAGCGGGTCATTTCGAGGCAGTGTCCGCATGCAGGGCGGGACCATACCATTGCCGCACTTTCACGAAAGCTGGAATCGTATGTCGCATGGTTCCGCCTGGAATCAGGTGGGTGCTTTTGCCGCTGTGAAAAATAGAGAAAATACGAGTAATTGCTTGGGTTGATAGAGCTCATTGCAAATCATCATTTTTCATCATCGCCATCGAGGGGACTCCAAGATGGGAAGAAGATTGACCAAGCAAGGTCCGCTGTCTCGCGTTCATCGCAGCAAGAACCTCGGGGGAACAATTCCGGAGGCGATGGGTGTTTTCCCGATTCTCAACATAACGCAATTGAATCAGGTAGCGACGCCGGTTGCTGCTGTTCATCCCCGCTCCGTGCCAGAGTTCGTGCCGGAACATAACCCCGCCACCAGCCTTGACCGAGATCATTTTTGGCGATTGACCGTTCCAGGTCGATTCATTTGATGGTGGCCGACCCGCGCGATGGCTACCAGGAATCACCAGGGTTGGACCGATCTCCTCAACCTGATCGTCAAAGTAGAGATGAAGCGTAGTATTAAATAAAGGAATGCGAACGCGTGGATCCATCAAGATATCCTCAGGAAGCACCACATCCATATGATCGAGATGCATGCCCATTGCTCGGCCTTTGCCTGTTATCCAGATTTTTCCCCAATTGAGATATACACGATCTCCCAATAAAGTAGTGAGAATGTCGTATATGGGATTTCGATCTAGTAGCCGCAGCCACTGGGGATCATTTTCAAAATCAGCCATAACCTCTTTATTGAAACACCAATTTTTAACCTCGTATTCGCTATCGGGCTTGCCGAGCCGATCCATCCATGCACGAATCTCAATTACCTCATCCGGAGAAAAGAGGTCTGGAAATTGAATGAAACCGTCGCTGAACATGCGATCAGCTGCCTCTTCGATGGAAGTGATTGGAAGTGGCGGTGGCAGTTGCTGGAGAATGCCGCGAAAGACCGTGTCACCTTCAGCCTTGGCACTTGAACGTCCGTTTTGGAATGTTGCAGAGGTCATCATGCTGACAAGATATCGTTCGGGATATTCTATTTCTCCTCAGATGGCGAAACCAAATCGAGCATTTCCATTCCTCAATTCCGATTAAGCGATCATCAAAAATCGTATTGTGGTCGCTTAACGCTCCTGCAGCCCTACCAGCCTCATGCTTAGCGAGTTGATACGACGGAAAAATCCCTGTGCCTCGAAAATGTCTAATTCATGCGCTGCAACGATAACTTGTCACATTGGATATTTCGCCTCATAGGGGGCACGTCCTCTTGTACGCCCTGTTGTGACTTCTGCTGCGCTGATGCTGATTGCGCTTGGCGTGGAAACCCATGGGATGTGCGGCCGATGGTATCCGCACACTTTCTCCTGTCCTCTTCTTGCCTGTTTCTCCTACAGCAATCGCTGGCTTCATCCGAAGGGTCCGCAGGGTTTCCCCCTGCACTTCTGGTAACCCCCACCCGAGAGGCCCAAGGTGGACCTTGGCAACGACATGAGCAGGTGCCATGGAGTTTGCGTCTGCCGTTAGTGCGTACATCCCCCGTTGCTACCAATGGCGTCACCATCACTGCGATCCAAGCAAGCGGAAGCATCGTGAAGGCCTTCCAGCGAATCGAGTTCCAGGTTGCCTTGGACCAAGTGATCTCCAGACCTTATGAAACCGATCCCACTCTGGGTGGATTGGATCTACAGGCTACGCTCACTGCTCCAAGCGGTGCGATCTGGCAAATCGCCGGCTTCTATGATGGAAGCACCACACCTGGTATCTGGAAGGTGCGCTTCTGCCCAGATGAGATTTCGTCCACTTCCTGGCAGGTTCTGATCACCGCTCGCTCCAGCAGTAGCACCTCATCACTCACGAGTGGCTTTCTCTGCCAGGGTCTATCCTCTGGCGTTATCAATCATGGCTGGGCGCGAATTCATACGACTGGTCTGCAATTCAGCTACGATGGCAGCTGGTTTTGGGGATTGGGTCACAATACGGGATGGCAATCGCAAGTGGAATCTCCATCCGCAAGCGTGATGGCCGCACATGGTGAAAATCTGCTCAGCTTCTGGATGGCAGAGCCATGGGAACTGCAGGTCACGGATGGAAATCCTGCACATACCGTCTTGCCCTCACGAGCTCCTTTGGAGACCGCGAATATTGGGATCGGCATCTACAACCAAGATGCTTGCTCCTATCTTGATGGAGTGGTGGCTGACGCCGAAGCCGCAGGCATCTACTTGGTACCTACACTCTGGGCCCATGATGAAGCGCAGGATGCCGCGGCTCCTTTTGGCAACGGATCTTGGAGCAACAATGCCTACAGTCTAATCTGCAGCAGCCCAACTGACTTCTTCACCATTCAGGATGTCAGCGGCCAGCCAACCCCCTCATGGCACTATCAACAGAATCGCTACCGCTATATCGCCGCTCGCTGGGCTTGCAGCCCTGCCATCATCGGCTGGGTTGGTATGGATGAGATCGATGGCACGGTCGGCGCCAGTCTGTCGCAATCCCAAAGTTGGTGCCTGGGGATGCGTCAAGCTCTCTCCTCGTGGGATCCCTATCGCACTGCCTCTAGTGGCGCCTATCCGTTGGTGGTTACCAAAACCGATACCACCAGCAGCGACGCAATGACCTGGGCAGCCTTCCTCGACCTCAAGGCGTGCGATTCCTATATGAGCGATGCCAGTACGGCTGCCATCAGTAGCACCATCACCGGCGAAACCGCGACCATGCTTTCACTTGGGAAACCTTGCTTCCATGGCGAATTCGGTGCAGCGCTGACAGCCGGTGATGCCGCCACGGTGAGCCAGCCTGATCATCTCCGGCACGGGATCATGGCAGCACTGACCGCGGGTGCCTCATGGTCACCACTGCTGTGGACCGATGGCGGTCAATTCCCCTTGGTAGGCGATGGCAGTAGCTTGGGCAGCAGCCTCCTTAGCCAGTTTCAGTTCATCGCCAACTTCACTGCGAACTTGCCAATGCTCGGAGACCCTACGTTACAGCCTTTATCGGTGACATTTTCAACGAGTTCAGTGAAAGGACAGGGGCGGATCCGCACTGATGCCACCGCCGGCTTCCTCTGGCTCTATGCTAATTCCAGTCTCTCCCTCTTGAGCCATCCCCGGCTCACTATCAGCAGTGTAGCGGCAGGGAATTTCGCCATTTCCTGGTACGACGTGACCAGCGGAAATTCCATTCCACTTCAAACCGTCTCGACCATTGCAGTACCGTTGGGACTACAAACGACCAATACCCTATCTCTCGATCTGCCAGCGAGCAGTTCCAGTGATCTCGCGCTGCAATTCTTTTTGCAAGGCGCCACCACTGCCTCTTCGACCGGCACCAACGGTACTTCCAGTGGCACCACAAGTGGCACCAGCACATCGAATACCACTGCTGGCAGTACGAGCACATCTGGTACCAGTAGCGGAACCAGCTCGTCGAATGGAGGCTCCATGAGTTCCAGTGGTTCGCACTGCGGACTCGGAGTGGCGGGAATGTCTTTTCTCCTCCTCATCTACTGGCGAAATCGTCGCCTGCGCAGCTGATATGGCGATGCTGGCGGGGAGCGTACGGAGTCCTTGCCTCTCACGTATGATTATCGCGATAAGCCCTGGGACTCATGCCGAAATGCTTGCGGAAACGGGCTGAGAAGTAGAGCGGATCGCTGAAGCCACTAGCCTCAGCGATTTTGCTCACCGTGTCACCGCTGGCGAGCAAGTTCGATGCAGCGCACCGCAGCCGGACCAGTTCAGCCCAGCGACCTGGACTCATCCCTGCATGCTGTCGAAACAAGTGGGAAAAGCGCGAGATCGAGACTCCTGCCGTACGAGCTAGGCGTTCGAGATCATTGCCTAACAATGGTTCGCTGGC
>Ga0206958_1221_pt1 | contig 14427 bp, 10 predicted proteins | sample Alteio_BWOrgHeat_33_FD_152968 | JGI IMG/M metagenome (GOLD analysis project Ga0206958, IMG submission 152968) | Enriched cells from forest soil in Barre Woods Harvard Forest LTER site, Petersham, Massachusetts, United States -... | ecosystem: Environmental > Terrestrial > Soil > Temperate forest >... | reverse complement strand
GGGCGGGGGGTGGGGAGCACGGGGAGTTTACCTTTCCGCAGCTGGGAGTTGTTTTCGTATTCGATGTACAAGCGCTTTGCGGCCAGCGCGCCTTCGTTCTCAGGGATGACGGCCGTAAGCAGCATTCAGATGGGCAGCCGGATTTCGCTGAATGGGGCGCTGAGCGAGCCGGTGCATATCGACATGGTTTCGGGCAGCTACTTTGATGTGCTGGGCGTGACTCCGGCGATGGGGCGCGTGCTGGGACAGGGGGATGAGACTGCGCCGGGGGCGAATCCGGTGGCAGTGGCCAGTTATGGATGGTTTCAGCGGCATTATTCGGGGGATCCGGCGGCACTGGGACAAACGATTCGCATGCAGGGACATGACTACACGCTGATTGGCGTGGCGAAGGCTGGGTTTGCGGGACTGACGCCGGCGCAGCCTGCGGATCTGTGGATTCCGATCACGATGGAGAAGGAGATTTCGCCGGGATGGAATGGGCTGGAGGAGAAGTTCTTCCAGTCGCTGTACCTGGTGGGGCGGCTGAAGCCTGGCGTGACGATGCAGGAGGCTACGGCGAGCACGAACCTGCTCTTTCAGCAGATGCTGCATGGGGAGTTTCTGAGCGCGAAGCCTTCGCCGAAGGATCTGCAGGATGTTTCGCATGCGCGGGTTGAATTGGTTTCGGCGGCGGGCGGATTGCCGCGGTTGAAAAATCAGTTTTCAGAGCCGCTTGGAATTCTGATGGCGATCGTTGGTCTGGTGCTGCTGATTGCGTGCGCGAATATTGCGAACATGCTGATGGCGCGGGGACTGGCGCGAACGCGCGAGCTGGCGGTGCGGCAGGCGCTGGGCGCATCGCGGCGGCGGATTGTGACGCAATTGCTGACAGAGAGTTTGTTGCTGGCGCTGAGCGGGGCGGGGCTGGGTCTGTTGCTGGCCTGGAAAGGAAGCCACCTGCTGCTGGCGATGGTTTCACAGGGGCCCGAGCCGATTCCGCTGGATGTGAGCCCGGACTATCGTGTGCTGGGATTCACGCTGCTGGTGACGGTGCTGACGGCGCTGCTGTTTGGGATTGCGCCGGCGATGAACGCGACGAAGCTGGAGCTGATTCCGGCGTTGAAGGATGGGCGCGGCGGATCGAGTGCATCGAGCCGTGGTGTGCTGGCGCGTTCGTTGATTGTGGGACAGATTGCGTTGTCGATTCTGCTGCTGGCTGCGGCTGGGCTTTTTCTGCACAGCCTGCGCAACCTTGCTTCAGTGGACCTGGGGTTCAATCCGCATCATGTGCTGGTGTTCACGCTGGATGAGTTCTCGGCGAATCTGCCGCTCGATCAGCGAATGATTCAGATGCAGCACCAGATTGAAGAGAGCGTGCAGGCGCTGCCGAATGTGAAGACCGCTTCGCTGGCGATGTTTGCGTTCAACCAGGGGGAGTGGTCGGATTCGGTTTTGATGCAAGGGGTACAGCGCACTCCGGAGAATGGACAGGATGTTTTGTACAACGTGATCGGGACGCAGTATCTGGAGACGTTTGGGATTCCGTTGCTGGCGGGGCGCAACTTTACTGCGCAGGATACGAAGCAGAGCCCGCAGGTGGCGATGGTGAACGAGACTCTGGTGAAACGGTTCTTTCCGGATGGCAGGGCTGTGGGGCGTCGCTTTCACATGGGGAATGACCCGGCTGCTCCCAACGACATTGAGATTGTGGGCGTGGTGAAAGACGCGAAGTACGTGGGTCTGGGCGAGGCGCAGGAGATGGCGGCGTATTTTCCGTGGACGCAGCGGGTGCAGTACTTCGGCAACTTCACGGTGCGCTATGAAGGGCCGTCTGCGCCGGTGATGGCGGCGGTGCGGAGGACGGTTTCGAATGTGAACCCGAATGTTGCGGTGGGGCAGATTGTGACGCTGGATGATCTGGTGGCTGGGTCGATTGTGACGCAGCGGCTGGTGGGGATGTTGTCGGCATTCTTTGCGGGGCTGGCGGTCTTCCTGGCGGCGATCGGGATTTATGGACTGATGAATCTGACTGTGACGCGACGGATGAATGAGATTGGCATCCGGCTTGCGCTGGGGGCGCAGACGGGCGGGCTGATCTGGATGATTCTGCGCGAATCTCTGCTGCTGCTGGCGGGCGGACTGGCGCTGGGATTGCCGGTGGCGCTGGCGACTGCGCGGGGGCTTGGAGCGGTGCTCAAGCATCAGCTCTTCGAGGTGAACGCGCTCGATCCGATGGCGTTTGGTGCGGCGATTGGGGTGATTTCGGCGATCTCGATGATTGCGGCGTGGATGCCAGCGCGGCGGGCTTCGCGGGTGGATCCGATGGTGGCGTTGCGGTGCGAGTGATTTCGGGGCTTGTGCTGGCCCACCCTTCTCGCAAAGGGCGCGAGAAGGATGGGGCACCCGGCCGTTTCCTCCTTGCCCTGCACTCTTATGTACGTTGCCGCAAATTTATGCGATAGATCTTCTTCCGCCTGTGCTAAACTTCCGCCCACAAAGATGGCTTAGCATTTCATCCGGTAGTTTACGCATGCTACGGGCAATTTATCCGGGTTCTCCGGAGGCTCTTGATGTGGATGATCCTCGGCTTCGGTGCTCTTGGGTTTCTTGTGGGAAATCTCGCGGGTATCTCCTCAGCACAAATCGTTAAGACGCTCCTCGGCATGCTCTTCGCGTTTGGCGGTGGCTCGATCATCGCATTCCTTAAAGGAATCAACGCTCACGATCGCAAAGTTGCCGGAGCCAGCGTCTTTGCATTCTCGGTAGCCGCCTGCATTGGAGTGTATGCCGGATTGCTCGTTAAAACTCACCATCTGCTATCTCCACCACAGACAGTCATCGCAAACAAAATAACTACCGAACCATGCAATGTAAGTGACCCGGGTTATATGAAGGCCGGAAGTGCAAGCCGCGCAGCGGATATCGACGACAGCCGCAAGGCAGATCCGGAAGGCGCCTATCAGCGGCTTTACCAACTGGCTCTTGAATACGAGGATGCTATCCGCAAGGGAGGATGTAAGTGAACTGTCGGCAACTGCTTTCTCTGGTTCTTCTGCTCGTCGCCGTAACCAGCATGGCTCAGCGCAGAGCGGATCCGGGCGACCCTGCCAACGCTGTCGTACGCATCATCGGAGAGGGGATAAAAGTCAGCGCGGATAGTCTGGGTACTGGCTTTTTTATTTCTCCCGACGGCAGCGTGCTTACCTGCTACCACGTCATTGTCGGTGTTGGAAAACTCGTCGTCGTCGCAAATGGCGAGTGGTATCGGAATGTTCTTGTTACCGCAATAGCTCCCGATTACGACTTGGCAACGCTTCAGGTGCAGGGTCTTCGAGACAAAGTGCCATTTCTTGCTGCAGTGCCCGAGGATCCGGCGATTCTGCAGAACAGACAGCTGAAACTGTGGGGCAATCCCTCCTATAGAAGAGGCGCTCATCCTGAGGCGTCGCGATTTTTTGCGACGACCACTAGCCAAAACTACGTTCGCGCAGGAAGCTACCGCGACCCCAGCAATAATAAACCGCTCTTTGCCCGTGATATTGACCTTATCTCAGTGGGCGCGATTATTTACAAAGGCGTCAGCGGCGGACCAGCAGTGGACGGCACGCGTGCCGTAGGCGTGCTTTCGGGAAGCATCAATGAGGGCGGAACGGAAGGTTGGCTTATTCCCATGAAATACCTTGCCAATCTTCACCATCTTGAAAAGCCAGGCAAGAATGCGGCCCAAATGGCGCCCTGGCCCGTGATGACCTTAATGTCGAATAGTTGGGATAACCTCCGTAGTCAGGCTGCCCTGGGTCCAGCGCTTGTCACGGCACTTGACCGCCACGGCGAGGCCTTCAATGCGATGCTCACTGCCTATGACCAGGCCATCCACACACGGGTCGGGCTTTTTCGTGCAGAGCTGATTCAACTGCAGACAGTCACAAAGGACGAGATTGCGAAGCATGGGCGAAACTTTCCCATCGAACGTGATAAACGAGTTTCCGCTCTATTCAACAAGCTGGATAAGGAGATGGATTCGGGGATGGACGATGATGCTCCTGATCCCATTGGTGACGCATACGGCAACGCTTTCGACAACCTCAATACCGAGTTTTCGCACTATATGGCCCGGCTTCCCAAGACTGCGAAAAACCTGCAACTTGAAAAGACAGTCCGGGAGGCCCGGCACGCGAATCATGAGAAGATGCTCGCGTTAGTTGACAGTGAAGAAAAGAAGATGGATGCCTGGATGGAGGAGATGGAAAAGAAAGCTGGAGGCGACCGGGCCCCAACTACACTTGGAGATCTTAACCGCTACATGAATGTCGCTGTCGAAGCGATGGATGAGATGGTTAACCGCTTCGATCCTGGAATACAACAAATGATAGCTCTTTCCCGCGAGGATCTTGCTCTCATTGAGCTCATCTGGAATGCCGACCAATGAGCTGAAAACTGCTATCGGCACGTGGCCGCCATTTTTGATCTATTGCGGTGCCTGCCATCCGGAAGCTAGCAGTGGACGGAAGAGATCTTGCCATAATTGGCGCAACGTGGAGAGTTAAGGTTGCTCGCTGGCGGTTGGACTGCCGTTGACGTTTGCAGCAGCGATTGGGGTGGTGGCGGCGATGACGTTGGTGGCGCTTAGGTGTGAGTGATTTGGGGTTTGTGCTGGCCCACCCTTCTCGCAAAGGGCGCGAGAAGGATGGGGCACCCATTTTCGTGGCTGGTGAAGTGGTAAACCACAGGTCCTTCGCTCTGCTCAGGATGACAACAAAAACAAAGACAGAAGCAGATTCCCTGCGGGAATGACAGCAAGAAAAGCAAAGGCATAGCATGTTGGCGTTCGGGTGGCGCGGGGAGCGTTGGCTATTGCCCGTGCATGGGGGCGGGCGTAGCATGGCATTGCAAGGTTTCTTGCAACCGGGGCGATGCGTGAGAGTCTAACAGCTACTTCTATTTACATCTCGCATAGTTCCGGCACCTGCTATACCGGTTGAAAGGGACTCTGCCGACTATGTTCGACTCTGATTCTCTTGTACCTCACGCGGTCTGCTGGGCTGCTGCGCCCGACCTGATCTGGACTATGGTGGTCACGAACCTGATCACCTTTCTCAGCTACCTGACAATCTGTTGCACGCTGCTTTACCTGGTGCGAAGGACGCACAAGGTGATTGCGCGTGACTGGGCCTACTTTGTGGTGGGCTTTGCGCTGTTTATTGTGGCGTGCGGGTCGACGCATCTGCTGGAGGTAATTACAACGTGGATTCCGATCTTCTGGGTGGCTGCGGCGACGAATGTTGTGACGGCTTTGCTGTCAGCATGCGTGGCGGTGATGCTGATTCAGCGGGTGAAGAAGATTGCTTTTGGCGTGAATGATTATTCGGACCGGCTGGCGAACAGCGAGAGCGAGAAGCAGCGGTTGGAAGAGAATTTGCTGGCGGCGCAGAAGCTCGAAGACTGGAGCCGCATGTCAGCGGTGGTCAGTCACGAGATCAAGAATCCGCTGCAGGCGATACAGAATTTGCAGTACCTGATTCGTGCTTCGGAGAATGTTCCGGCACAGGTGATGGAGCTGGCGAGCCTGGCGGAGGAAGAGGCGAAGCGGGTGCTGGAGATTGCGGAGGCTTCTCTCTCGTACATTCGTCAGACGGTAAAGCCGGAGCTGATCAATCTGTTGTCGGCGGTTGAGTCCTGCCGGTTTTTGCTGAATCCGCTGATTGTGGAAAAGGGCGTGGTACTGGAGATTGCGAGCCAGGGCGACTGCACGGTGGAGGCTCTCAGCGGAGAGACCCGGCAGGTGCTGCTGAATGTGCTGCGCAATGCGTGTGAGGCGACGACGCGAGCCGGCCAGCCAGTACAGGTAGAGCTGATTGGCGAGAGAGATCGTGTGGAGGTGATTGTGACGGACCAGGGCGCGGGGATTGCGCCTGACGTGCTTCCCTCGATCTTTCAGTTTGGGATGTCGACGAAGGGCGAGCTTGGCAACGGGATGGGGCTCTGGACGGTGAAGCGGATTCTGGACAAGCATCGCGGCGATGTGCGGGTACGATCGGCGGCGGGCGAGGGGACGCGGGTTGAGTTGTGGTGGCCTCGGGTGTTCGAGGTGAAGGCGACGGCCAGCCTGAGGCCGGCGCTGGCAGTGGCGAGGTAGGTTCGCGCCCGCTCTATGCTTATTTTGTGACAGGATGCGCGAGGGGCGTTTTGGCTTGCGTTGACGAGCTGAATAGCCCTCCCGCCACGAGTATTGCGGCGAGGCTTTAACGGTACGTTTATCTTCGCTCTATTGACACGACCGGCAGGCTCGGGCGACCGTTAAAGTATTACGCAATCTGGAATTACGTTATTCATCCTCCAAAAGCCGCCGGAATACAGAACAGCACGCAATTGATTTCTGACCGGCAGGATTCTATCAAACACACCGACTTGATCTTCGATTAGATAACGGTGTCGTAACACTTTAAGGGAGCCATTTTAATGATTTCATCCAGAAGGATTTTTTCTTCTGTTGTGTGGGCGCTCGCGTGCGTGTGCGCCTTGACGTTGCCGGCAAATGCACAGAGCTCGGGCGCGGGCACGATCAGCGGAACGGTCACGGACAGCTCGAATGCAGTGGTTGCCGGGACGACGGTGGTGATTACCGATACGGATACCGGGGTAACGCGTACGCTGACGACCAACGGGGCGGGCGAGTATACGGCGCAGTTTCTACAGCCGGGCCATTACGAGGTTGTGATCGGTGGCGGCGGATTCAGCAAAGTGGACAGTAAAAATCTGTTGCTGACGGTGGGCCAGATCCTGACGGTGGATGCCTCGCTGAAGGCTGGCGACGTGACCACATCAGTGGAAGTGACGGGCGGGGCGTTGACGCTCGATCCGGACAAGACCGAAGTTTCACAGACCATCGGGGAAACGCTGATCAACAACCTGCCGCTGGCGGCGCGCAACTGGAGCGCCTTTGTGCTGCAGTCGCCGAACGTGACGCCGGACGGCGGTTCGGGCCTGGTTTCGTACCGCGGTATCTCGGGCCTGTACAACCAGAACTACGTAGATGGCGCGAACAACAACCAGATGCTCTTTTCCGAGGCGCGCGGACGTGCGTCGGGTGCTCCGTATGTGTACTCGCTGGACTCGATCAAGGAGTTCCAGACGGAGATCTCGAACTACTCGGTGGAATTTGGCCAGGCGGTCGGCGGACAGGTGAACGCGATCACCCGATCAGGCACTAACCAGATTCACGGCGACCTGTTCTACTACCTGCGATATCCCACGCTGAACGCACTGGACCCGCAGACGAAGTGGAACGCGCTGTACAACACGCCGAACCCGACGGCGGCGGCCTTCCTGCTGACGCAGCCGATCCATCAGCAGCAGCAGTTCGGCGGCTCGGTGGGCGGCCCGTTCATCAAGGACCGGCTCTTCTACTTCTTTACCTATGACGGTTTCCGCCGCGTAGGCAAGGCGCTTTATTACAACAACAACCCGATCACGCTGACACCGACGCTGAGCAACGCCGGCGGCACGCTGATCTCGCCGCAGCAGTGCTCGCCGTTCATCACGGGCGGACCGGCCAATCCTGCGGTGCTCGATCCGGATGCGGGCGCGGCGGGAACGCAGTGTCACGCGGCGATCCAGTTCATTCTGGACAATGGTTTTGGCGCGCCGACGCGCTTCTCCAAGCAGGACATCTTCTTCCCACGCGTGGACTGGCACATCAACTCGAAGAACGACACGTTTGTGGACTATAACTGGGCGGACTTCCAATCTAGCTATGGCTACTCGGGCGCGAGCACCTTCACCGGCAGCTCGCCCTCGACCAACGGACCAACGGTCTATCACGAGCGCTTCCTGCTGGGCGGCCTGACGACGCAGATCTCCGCGCGCTCGATCAACCAGGTGCGCTGGCAGTACGGGCGCGACCTGGAGACGGCCGGAGCCAATGCGGCAGGGCCAAGCGTGGGCATCGGCACTTTCACCTTCGGCATGCCAAACGCGCTGCCCCGTACGGCTGAGCCGGATGAGCATCGCACGCAAATCACGGATGTCTTCTCGACGACGCACGGCCGCCACACTCTAAAGTTCGGCGGCGACTTGAACCTGGTGCACGAGGTGATGATCAACCTCTTCCAGGGCGGCGGTATCTATAGCTACTCGGGGACGAACAACGCGGTGAACTTCACGAACTGGTCGGCGGACGCCTTCATGGGGCAGGCGGGCGATACCGATCCGCTGGCGGGGTATCACTTCACCAGCTTTGTTCAGACGATCGATCAGCTCAACCCGGCGGCTAAGGCGGGCCTCGACGACTTCTGGATGAAGATGATCGATGGGTTTGCGGAAGACATGTGGAAGATGCGGCCTAACCTGACGATCACGGCGGGACTGCGCTGGGACCTGCAGTTAACGCCGAATCCGATCAAGAACAACACCAACTTTGATCCGCTCTCCACGTTCTACAGCAGCAAGATCAAGAATGTGAACCGCTTCGAGCCTCGTATCGGGCTGGCGTGGCAGCCGAATCCGACGACGGTGGTGCGGGCGGGCTATGGCCTCTTCTCCGGCTTGAACCAGGGCAGCACGTATTACGCGATGCGGGTGGAGAACGGCGTCATTCAGCTCAACTACAACTTCACGGGGTGTGGATCGAATACCGCAACCTGCAACCCGGCGAAGGTGGGCCTACAGTATCCCAACGTGCCGTTCCTTCCTCCGGGTCCGCCACTTTCATCGGCACTGCATCCGGATGGCGGTGCTACTCCGGTGGTTTCGGGAGCGGGCACGCTGGGGGCGCAGAGCTTCCATGGCCTCGATCCTAACTTTGTACCGCCATATGCACATGAGGCTGAGCTGGGCGTGGAACAGAAGCTGCCGGGCGATATCTCGCTGACGGTGGGTTATGTGGGTACGCGCGGCATGCGGCTGCCGGTCTTTCTGGATGCGAACCTGATTGGGCAGCCGGCCACGGGCGTTCGCAGCTACAACGTGCTGGACGCTGAAAACAACGTGGTTCAGCAGATCACGGTGCCGGTGTACCGTGTGTCCGACCGCCACATTCCTACGCTGCAGTCGTACAACACGGGCTTCAGCGTGGCGAACACGTGGTACAACTCCCTGGCGGTGACGGTGCGGCGTCCGTTCAAGAACGGGCTGGACCTGCTCGCCAACTACACATGGGCACACGCGACGGATACGGGCCAGGTGCAGGGTACGAACGGCACCTTCTACGGCGGCGACACACCGCTGGACCCGAATAAGCCGAAGCGCGACAACGGCAACTCAGACATCGATGTGCGCAACCGCTATGTGATGAGCCTCGTCTACCAGCCGCAGCTCTTCCGCGACAACAAGTGGATGAAGATTATCGTGGATGGCTTTCTCTTCTCCGGCAGCTTTACGGCGTCGGGCGGCGAGCCCATCTTCCTGGGTATGAGCGGCACGGTGTTCAACGGCAGCCAGACGAGCTACGGCTCGGGCGGCAACATCTACGGCGGCGCAATCAGCTCGAGCTCAGGCGTTGCGACGACGGGCCGCCCTCCGCAGATTGGGCGCAACAGCATCTATCAGCCGGGGTATAAAAACTTCGACTTCCGCATCTCGCGTGATGTTCCGATTCACGAGAAGATGAAGCTGCAGTTCACGGGCGAGGCATTTAACCTGCTGAACAACAGAATCATCACCGGCGTGAACTCAACGTACTCGCAGTATGTTTCTGCGAGCGCAACGAGCACGACGTGTAACACGGACCAGCCGGTTCCGGATGGCTCGGCGCTGCAGGGGTGCATCATTCCCAACACGGCGACGGGGGCGAGCGCTTTTGGACAGCCCTCGACGACGAGCAACACGTTGTATGGACCGCGCCAACTGCAGCTGATAGCGAAGTTCATCTTCTAAAGCCAGATGTAGACAAAGGCGGCTCCGGAGCAATCCGGGGCTGTCTTTGTTTTGGGGCGATGTGCAGGCTCTTTAGAGCGGGCATAGCCACTTATCACAAAGTGAAGATGCCGGTGGGGATTGTGGGTTGCGGAATGGGTCGGCATGGGTATACTGCGCTCATGCTGAGACCCGTCCCGTGGGTACTTAACTGTGAGGCTCGACGATGAAGATACTTGTGATTCTTATGTTGCTTGCTCTGCCTGCCGGTGTGTTGGCACAGACGCCCGATCAGAAGGGCGCGACCGACCTGCGCGGCGTTCTGCTGGAGCTGCTGCACACAACGCATGACAAAGAGGAATGGTTTGTGCCGGGCAATGTGGCGATTGCAGGGCTGACACCGGAACAGGCCAAGTGGACGGACGGCAAGGGCGGGCATTCGGTGGGGCAACTGACGTATCACCTTGTGTTCTGGAATTCAGAGCAGCTTGCGAAGTTCAAGGGCGAGAAGCCGCCGGCGTTTAATGGGAACAACAACGAGACCTTCAACGACTTTGACGCGAAGAAATGGGCGGATACGACAAAGCAGTTCGACCAGGTGATGGCAGGCTGGGAGAAGGCTATTCAGAGTGCGGACGACAAGAAGCTGGCGGAGTGGGCTTCAACGATTGAGCATGTGGGCGCGCATAATGCGTACCACATCGGGCAGATCATTTATGTGCGGAAACTGCAGGGTGTTTGGGATCCGAATAAGGGCGTGAAGTAGGGGCGGCGTGAAGGATAGCCCAGGTTAAAAACGTTGTTGAAAAGGTCGCCTTTTTGAGGCCGATAGATTCGGAATGCATCCCCCAGGAGCTAAAGCCCTGTATATTTGCCTGCCTTTAGCGGCACGACTGAAGTCGTGCCCTTTTACAAGACGCCCGCTACAGCGAGTTTGTAAGCATCATTAGTCCACGTCTCCCTTCCCAAAAGATTCTGTAAACAGCCCTGCGGGGCAACGCTGAGGCGTTGCCCTTTTTCTGCCTAGGAGCGGGCGAAGCGGCGGATGCTGTAAGCGATGGGCAGGCCGATGATGACCATGTGGACGGCAAGGCCCCGGATAAGGTCCTGCAATTCGTAAGGGCCTTTTGCATGAAGGGCAGAGAGCGGCAGGACGACGAGCCTCATGACTTCTTCGACGGCTGCGCCGAAGAAGAGGCCGCAGATGAGCGGATATTCAGCGAGAAAGGTCAGCCTGCGGCTGGCGGCGTAGTAGATGCCCGCTGCTGAGAAGGCGATGAAGAAGTGCAGGACGACGCCGAGGATGTATGTGGCTGCGCCTCCGTGCGCGGCCTGCGGGCCCAGCAGGCCGGCGGCGATGAAGAGTGGAATGCCCCAGCCGAAGAGGACGCAGGCGTGAAGGAGGTCCAGGGTGCCGGCGATGAGACCGCCAACGGTGATTGCCAACAGGGCGCTCCTCTTGTCTATACTTCTCTGACCCAAGTGCCGGGGTGAAGCGTCTTCAGTCATTTGATAGTCTCCCTTTTCTCTGAGCTGATTGAGTTCGCGATGTGGCTAATCTCTCTTCCAACGAAAATCCAAGCGAATTCAAATGCACGATAATCGGGTGAGAGCCGGGAAGTCCTGAAGCCGGCCTGAAAGTCTCTGAATAGTTCTGAAGGATTCCGCATGGAACGCGCGACCACGAAAATGCTTCGTATCGGCGCCTGGTGCGTCGATCCAACGGCTGGCCAGATTTCACGCGATGGAGAGACGGCGCGGCTGGAGGCGCGAACGATGCGGCTGCTGCTGTGCCTTGCCGAGCATGCCGGTGAGGTTGTGAGCATCGATGATTTGCTTGATCAAGTCTGGTCAGGGGTTAGCGTCAGTTCGGACTCCGTCTACCAGGCTGTGGCTTCGCTCAGGCGTCTGCTTGGCGATGACCCGCGCCAGCCGACTTACATTGCGACGGTACCGCGCCTGGGGTATCGGATGGTGGCGACTGTGGGTCCGTGGGTGGAGGATTCCGGTGTGGCGAATCCTTCGAATCTGCCAGAGGGTGCGACGTCTGCGGGCGTGGGTGTGCCTACGTCCGGTGTGCGGCGTTCGCATCGATTTGCATGGGCTGGAATCTCTGTGGCGGCGCTCTGCCTGCTGCTGGCCGCTGCGGCGTTTTTGTTGCGCGGCAAAGTTAACGATCACTCCGCTGCCGCTGCGGCACCGTCACAGAACTCTGTTGCGATATTGCCGTTTCTCGACCTGACCGAAGGAATGAAGGAAGAGGAGTTCGCGGATGGCATGACGGAAGAGCTGATTGACAAGCTCAGCAAGATTCCGGGGCTGCGGGTGCCTGCTCCAACTTCGTCGTTTTATTTCAAGGGCAAACAGTTGCCGGTCGCGGATATTGCAAAGGCGCTGGGCGTTGCGTATGTGCTCGATGGGAGCGTGCGCAAGTCAGGTGGGCGGCTGCGCGTGGCTGCGAGGCTGGTGCGCGCGGAGAGCGGGTATGTTGTGTGGTCCGAGAGCTATGACCGGCCAGTTGGCGACATCCTGATGGTGCAGGACGATATTGCCGGGGAAGTGACGAAGGCGTTGAAGGCGTCGATCGAGGGTAGATGATCGAGATTCCGGATTTTCAGTTTGCGGAGAGTGTGCCGGAGGCCTCCAGCAACTGAAGAAAGCTAGTGAAGAAAGCTAGGGCTGGGGCGCCTTTTCGGGTGATTGGGTCAGGCCGGATTTGATTTTTTCGTAGCGGGAGTGGATCTCGGTTAGTTCGATGTCGCTGAGGTTTTCGATGTCAATCATCTGGTCGCGGGCGGCGTCGATGGCGTGGATTAACTCGTTGAGCTTGAGGTTGATGGCGCGGGCGTCGCGGTTCTGGGTGTTCTGGATGAGGAAGACCATCAGGAACGTGACAATGGTGGTGCCGGTGTTGATGACGAGTTGCCAGGTGTCGGAGTAGTGGAAGACGGGTCCGGTGACGGCCCAGACTACGATGATGAGGCCTGCGACGACTCAGGCTCCATCACTGTGCTCATCGGTGATGGACACGGTGGGTTTCATCCCGCCGTCAATTCGCCGTTCCCCGCCGGGCATCTTCCCAATGACATCGCTACAGGCGACATGAACAACGACGGCAACCTCGACTTCGTCGTTGCCAACCACCAGTCCCCGTATCTGCGGGTCTTCCTCGGCGATGGTCACGGCGGCTTCCGTCTCGCACCCCAGTCACCCGTCGACGTCCATTCCAACCCTCATCCGCACGGCGTTGTGATTGCAGACTTCGACTCCGATGGCAAGCAGGACGTCGCTGTTGACAGCTGGGGCAACAACCAGATCGAGGTGCTCCGCGGCGATGGCACGGGGCGTCTCATTACGCCGGGCAGCTTTTTCGCCACCGGCCGCCGCCCCTATGAACGCCTCCGGACTGCGGACTTCAACCATGACGGCCACCCCGACATCGTCACGACCAACCTCGACGACGGCACTGTTTCCATCCTGCTGGGCGACGGCCATGGCGGTCTGCGAAATGCGCCCGGCTCGCCGTTCCCTGCCGGAGCCAAACCCTGGGAGCTCGCCATCGACGACGTCAACCGCGACGGCAACTCCGATCTCATCATCCTTCCCTATCAGCGCGACATCGGCAAACCCTCTGAGAATGCCCTTTCGGTTCTTCTCGGTGACGGTCATGGCAGCTTTCATCCCATGTCGAGTTCACCCCTTCAGCTCGGCGATTGTCGCGGAGCCAACAGCGTCTCTGCCGGCGACCTTGTCGGGGACGGAACACAGTCGATCGTAGTCTCCTGCGCAGAGAGTCGAACCATGCTGATCTATCGGCCCGGGGCCGCCGGAAACCTCGTCGCCACGACGATACCGATTTCAGGCGGCTGGGGATCAGTCGCTCTCGCGCCTCTGACAGCCGACAGGCGAAGCGCAATCATCACTGCGAACCACGATGCAGGTTCCATCACCATCTACTTTCCAGACTGATCGCGGCCGACCTTGCCGTGTCGCGCCTACCCGGACTTCTCCCTCCACCGCCACCACTCCTCCGCCGTAATCTCCCAGTCCTCCGAAGCAAACCGCCCCGAAACATACCCACTCTCCCCCACAGAAACCACCCGCATCCCCGTCTTCTCCGAAATCCGCCGCGAAGCCGCATTCGCTACCGCCTTCGAAGTCCGCAGCACCCCAAACCCCAGCTCCCCAAACCAGAAGTCATTCACCGCCACCACTGCCTCCGTCATCAGCCCGCGCCCCTTCCACTCCGGACCCAGCCAGAACCCCCGATTATGTCCTTCTGTGTCACTCCGCATCAGCCCGATCGCCCCAATCACCCGCTCCGGAGACTCCTTCAATCGCAGCGTCCAGTGCCACTCCTCCCCACGCGCCATCGCCGGCAGCGCCACATCGCGGTAGTACGTCAGCACCCCGTCTTCAGGAAACGGCCACGGCACCTTGGCATTCAGAAACTCCACTACCTCCCAGCGCGCAAACAGCGGCTGCACCTGCGCCGCATCCCCCAGCTCCAGTGGTCTTAGCCATAACCGTTCTGTCTCCAGCTCTCGCATCGCGTCCTCAACCTATGCCTAATCGAACAGTAATCACCGCACC
>Ga0206958_1218_pt1 | contig 14620 bp, 10 predicted proteins | sample Alteio_BWOrgHeat_33_FD_152968 | JGI IMG/M metagenome (GOLD analysis project Ga0206958, IMG submission 152968) | Enriched cells from forest soil in Barre Woods Harvard Forest LTER site, Petersham, Massachusetts, United States -... | ecosystem: Environmental > Terrestrial > Soil > Temperate forest >... | reverse complement strand
CGGACAGGATAGGAGGTGCAGAAGCGCGTGAAAAAAACTCGATAGCCGGTACGAAATACTGAGCCGCGAGCGCACCTGCAATGGGCGCGGATCGGGCACTACCGGAAAAATCGGGAACACGGGGTGCTTCGAGCGACAGCTGACATGCGGAGTTTGTGGCCAGAACTACCTCAAAATCATAAGTTTGAGGCGGGGCCGTTCGCCATCCGGATGCAATCATTTCCCTGAAACCTGTCCGGCCAACGGACTGATGTCTCTCGCCTGGCCGGCCTTTTCTTCTAAAAATCTTCTTTCCGTTCCCGGCGACCGTGCGCCTGGGGAGACGGGGAATCTGCGCTGAACGGCATCTACAGCCGAACAGATGCTACTAAGAGTATCGCACTAAAAGTGCTGCAGAAGCCAGTGCGGAGCTAGATACCATACAAGGCCCATTGATTCTAAAGGCCCGTCAACTCTCAAAACGCTGAAAAAGTTCAATCACAGTTACAGTCTGCCTTTTAACCTTCCCGCAGGGCCTCTGCCGGGTCCACCTTCGTCGCCCGTCGTGCAGGCAGATAACTCGCCAGCAGCGCAATCGCAAGAAACAAAAGCGGAGCCAGGGCAAAGGTTGTTGGATCGTGAGCCCCAACCTTGTAGAGCATGCTTCCCATCAGTCGCGTCAGCAACAGCGCAGTAACCAGCCCAACGGAGATCCCGACAGCAGCCAGAACAAATCCTCGCTTGAGAATCAGCAGCAGAATGTCTTCGCGTTTCGCTCCAAGTGCCAGTCGAATCCCAAGTTCCTGCCGCCGTTCCGCAACTGAATACGCCAGCACTCCATAAATCCCAATCAGAGCCAAAGCTAAAGCTGTAGCAGAAAAAATGCCCAGCAGGAACGCCACAAAGCGCGATTGGGCCCGCGAGTTATCAACCAGCTCCTCCACTGTCTTGACGTTATTGATCGGTTGGTCCGGGTCCACAGCAGCAATCTGTGACCGAACAAGCGAAGTAACGCTCTCGGGCGAAACCGTTGTCCGAACCAGCAGATTCATATTCGCCCACGCCAACTGGGGAAATGGAACATAGATCTGCGCCTGTGTCTCCTGCGCCAGGCCCTTGTTCCTTACGTCACCACTCACTCCCACGACCTCGGTCGCATCTGGCCCACGCCCGACTACGATCCGCTTGCCCAGCGGATTCTCGTTTGGCCAAAAGCGATGCGCAAAAGTCTCATTCACAATCGCAACCTTGGGTGCCTGCGGATTGTCAGCGTCAGAAAACTCCCTCCCACGCACCAGCGGAACTCGCATCGTCTGAAACCACGCCGGGCTGACGGCCTCAATATCAAGAAAAGGCCGTTGCGACAGCGGGACCTCAGCTTGTCCCTCCGGCAACATGGGAGTAATCCTCTTCCAACTCAGCGGCAAAGCGGCCGAGATCGCCGCACTTCCCACACCCGGCACCACGGAAACCTTCCGCAGCATCTCGTCAAAGAACGCGATCTGCTGCACCGGCTTTGCATACTTCGTTGTCGACAGCGACACGTTCATGGAGAGCACATTGCTGGCATCAAACCCTGGATCCACCCGCAGCAATTGCCTGAAGCTGTGCAGCAGCAAACCAGCACCCACCAGCAGCAGCAACGAAAGTGCAATCTGCCCGATCACTAGCAGGCTGCTCATCTGGGCACGCCCATGTCCGCGAGAAGACCCTCGGCCTTCCTCCCGCAAGGCAGCATACAGATCAACTCGTGAAAGTCGCAAAGCCGGAAAACTTCCAAAGACAATGCCTGTCACGAGCGAAACCACAACGGCAAACGACAACACCCTCAGATCAACGCCAATCGGAACACCCTGCGGAAGCTGACTCGCACCTGAAGCCGTCAACGCACGCGTCGCAACCCAACTCAAACCCACACCCAGTCCGCCTGCAATCAGCGAAAGCAAGGCACTCTCGGTCAAGAGCTGCCGCACAATCACGCTGCGCCCCGCTCCCAGCGACATGCGCACCGCGATCTCTCGTCGGCGAGCCAGCGCCCGCGAAAGTAACAAGCTTGCTACATTCGCACAAGCGATCAAAAGCAGCAAAGCAACAAATCCCGACAGGATCAGTACCTTCCCACGAACGCCCGCTACCACAAAATCCCGCAGCGGCGTCAGCATGACCACCGCCCCGGCGTCCGCGTCGGGAGCCGTCGGATTCTCCTTCCGGTACTGCTGATTCATAACGCCAAGCTCTTCCTCTGCTCGCTTCAGCGGCATCTCTGACCGCAACCTCCCCACAAAACCGAGATAACCTACCCCCATGCGCAGCCGCTGCGGCGTCATCAAACTGTACTCGAAATAGCGTGGAGTCCAGATGTCAGCCGCACCCACAAACGGAAACTGAACATCAGCCGGCAGCACACCCACGATCACGTTCGGCACTGTATCCAGTGCTATCGTCTGCCCAACGATGTTGCGATCCCCCCCAAACCGGTCGCGCCACATCGAATCGCTGATCATCACAACCGCTGGCCCCTCAGGCCGCCCCTCCTGCTGTGTAAAGCTCCGTCCAAGTTGCGGCTCCACACCCAGCGTCGAGAAGAAGTTCGGAGAAACACGCGCCACTGGAACTTGCAGCGGCTCTCCCCTTCCCGTCAGATTCAAATTGTCATTCGCCCACGCGGCAATCGACTCGAACGATTGCGCATGATCCCGAAGCAATTCATATCGAATCAGAGTCCCACCAAAATCCGTCGTCTTGCTTTTAACATCCAGGCTCACCAGCTGCTGCGGAACACGATAAGGCAAAGGCCGTAGCAGCAATGCGCTGGTCACGGTAAAGATTGCGACATTCGCGCCAATTCCCAACGCCAGAGTCACAATCGCTGCAAGAGTAAATCCAGGATTTTTTGCCAGCATTCGAGCAGCGAAGCGGAGGTCGCCAAAGAAATTTTGCATCCCGCAATTATAGGCAGTCGTCGAAGCCACGAAGCGCTAGTTCACGAACCGCCGCATTCGGACATTCATCACAATACCCAGGGCGAGAAACGTAAACAGCACAGAAGAGCCTCCATAACTCAGCAGAGGCAGAGGAATTCCCGTAACGGGCATCAGCCCCACCACCATGCCGACATTAACAGCAATCTGAAACACGATCACCGCGACCACTCCCATGATGATGAAACTCCCGGGCAGGTCCGAAGCAGTCTGCGCATTCTGAATCAGTCGCATGAGAATCAGAAAATAGAGCAGCAGCACTCCGACCGCACCAACAAACCCGTGCTCCTCGGAGTAAGCAGCAAAAATAAAATCCGTATAAGGAATAGGAAGAAAATCTCCCTGCGTCTGGGTCCCTTTATTCGTCCCCTTTCCCCAGACTCCGCCCGAGCCCACTGCAATTAGCGACTGCCGAATCTGATAACCCGATCCCCGCGGGTCCGAATCAGGATTGATAAATGCATTAATTCTCGCCTGTTGATAAGGCTTCAGGTGTTTGCCGCTTTTCCAGGCAATCACTCCCACGAGAGCAATTGCAAGCACAATAATACCCGCTTGCTTCGGTCGAATCCCGCCAAGAAACAACCCGCAGATAAGAATCGGCAAATACGTAAGCGCCGTTCCAAGATCAGGCTGTTTCAACACAAACAACATAGGAACAATCACCAGAGCCGAGACCTTCCCAATATCGGCCCAGCTCAGTTCCCTGCCCGCGAGTCCCCAGAAATAACGCGCCACCGCAACAATCAGAATCAGCTTGATCCACTCCGAAGGCTGAAAGTGAACGCCGTGATATCCGATCCAGCGCTTCCCTCCAAGAATCTTCGTCCCAAATAATGCCACCGCAACCAAAGACAAAATGCCAATCCCATAGGCCCAATGAACGATATCGATAAGCCGGTGATAATCGATCAGCGAAATCAAAAACATCAGCACAATGCCGATCGCCAGAAATCCGATCTGCTTGTGATCGAACCCGTGAAACTTCGTATGCAGCGTCGCGGACTTGATCTCCAGCACAGAGATTAGCGACAGCAGAAGAACAAAACCGAGTAGAACCCAGTCGAAGTCGCGATAAGAAGAGAGGCGGGTCATGCTTTTCCCTAGTGTAACCAGTTCCTAAGGCTCACAGACACAGCGGATTTCACAGGTGAATATGAGCTGATAGCACGCCGAGTCGCGGGTGTCACAGGGTATGCTAGTTAAGCGTCGAATTTAAAGAAAAATCCTGCGGATTCTGACCCCTACGCACGACAGTTCCCCAGGCAGGAGCGTCCTTGGGAAACCCAGAACACTCGCTTTTGTTCAATCGTGCCACTGAATTCAATTCTCGTTTCGCGGAAAGAGCCGTCCTTCGCAGACGCAACGACGACAAATTTGAAAGTTTTGGGCCTCCCCAAACGCAGTTTCTGTTCAGTGGGTTGATCCGACTTAAAATGGCCGGACGAAGTCTGTTCTTGTTTGCTCTTCTCGTTACCTGCCTCGCCTACCCCGCGTTATCAGTGGCACAAGGACCCGCCCAGGCTCTACCGACCACCAATGAATCTACCTCTGAGCAGGTCGGACAAGACGACCCGCAAAGAGTTGTATCCTCCGACCACGATTTGAAGTCCACCGCCTCCGACGCAGTCATATCCGTCACGAGACCAATCAAGCTGCCCGACCTCAACGAGAATATCTACTACAGAAATAAACTCGAATTCTCCCTCGATACGGGAGCCCTCCCCATCAATATTCCCTTCGTCTTTGATGTTTTCGTCGGGGGCGACTACTCACAAAAGCCTCTTCACTACACTCTGGTGCCAACCTTCGCTTCTATCCGATGGCACATGGGAAAGATCAACGGTCCTCGTATCCTCCGCGGAAACACTGACATGATCGCCTCGCTCTCTCTCACGGCGATTCCAAGAGGCCCGGAAAAAATATATGGTGCCTTCAACCTCGGCTTCCGGCGCAACTTCGTCCCCCGAAACTGGAAGGCCACACCCTACTTCGAAGTGCGTTTGGGGGCAGGCGGCATCGACGCAAAGGGCCCCTCTGGCAATTTTTACGCACAGGGGCAGGACTTCACCTTCACTCTTTGGTTAGGCGCCGGCCTCCGCTACAACTTCAACCAGAAGTACAGCATGTCGCTTGGCCCGGCCTACATGCACGTCTCAAACGCCTACTTGTCTGAACCGAAGTATCTCGATAACGGCATCAACGTCACCGGCGGAATCATCGGATTTAACATGCGCATGGGCAAACCCAAAGAGACGGAGCACTAAGATGCACTTTCACACACCGCTACAAAACTATTCAGCATTGGGAATTGAGGGCTTTGGAGTAGAAGAAGTCGTGGGCTCTGTCTGAGGCTTCGGAGTGTCCGCAATGCGGATATTATTGTCTCGCTTGCGCTGCTTCGTGACGAACGCATTGATCACTTGCGCTGCAAGCTTCGCGGAGTTATTCCCCCAGTTGCCATGCTCCCACAGAACCGCAACCACGATATCCGGATTGCGACGTGGCGTCATACCGACAAACCACGCATTCGGATCCGTTTTGTGACCACCGCCCGTGCGACTCAATGCGTCGTGGCTCATTACCTGGGCAGTACCTGTCTTGCCCGCAAAATCGACACCATCAAGATGCGCAATGTAAGCAGTGCCAATCGGACTGCTGGTCACATTAGCCATTGCATCGGTAATCAGCTGCCAGTTTTCTGTCGTCAAAGGGATGGTTGCGTCGCCGGAACCGGGATAACTCTCATGAACCGATTGCAGCAGCTCAGGTGGCACTTCATCAGGAAACACTACATGTGGCCGCCGAAGAACGCCGCCCGAAGCAATACCGCTTAGGGCGCGTGCCAGTTGAATCGGCGATGCAGTCACAGCACCTTGGCCAATCCCAACAGAAATAACCTCTCCCGCGTACCACTTTTCATGTTGAGTCTTCAGCTTCCACGCCGTCGAGGGCATCGTGCCGGTCACCTCATCCGGCAGATCGATGCCAGTCTTCTGCCCAAGCCCAAGCGAAGTCGCATACTTCGCTATCGTATCGATCCCGAGGCGGTTCGCAAGCGTGTAGTAGAAGGTATCGCATGAATAGGGAATCGCATTGTTGATGTCCACTGCCCCATGGTGACGATCGCAAGCATAAAAATGGCCGTAGAACTCAGCTCCTCCGTTACAGCCAACATGCATCGTCTGTGCAACATTCTCCTGCAACCCAGCAACCGACATGATGATCTTGAACGTGCTTCCCGGCGCAAGCTGTGCCTGAATAGTCTTGTTCAACAACGGATGGTCGGGATTATTCAGAATCTCGTTCCAATAGCTCTTCGTCAGCCGAACTGCAAACTGGTTCGGGTCGAACGTAGGCCGCGACGCCATTGCAAGAATCTCGCCGTTATGCGGATCCATGGCCACAATGGCCCCCACCTTACCTTCAAGGGCCTTCTCGGCCGCCATCTGAATATCGAGGTCGATCGTCAGCTTCAGATCCTTGCCCGGAATCGCCGGCGTCTGCCCAAGATGCCCCAGTTCCTTGCCGTGGCTATTAACGATCACGTCGCGGCTGCCGTCGACACCGCGTAGAACTGCATCGTAGGTAGCCTCCACGCCCGAACGCCCAACCACATCGCCCGGCGAATAAAGCGAATACCGGTCATCATTCGCCAGCATCTGCTCGGAAACCTCGCCAACATAGCCGATAAGATGCGCCGCAAATCCGTCGCCAGGATAAAGCCGTCGCTGCTCATCCCGTGTCTCCAACTCGGGCAATTCATCGCGATGCGCAGCGATAAACGCCTGCTCGTCTGGCGTAATGTCCTGCTTCAACGGAATCGGCTGATAAGCGGGCGCCACCTGGTACCGTCGCAGCGTCGCATGAATCTGGTCGATGGGAATGTGAAGTCCCTGCGAGATAAGAGGCAAATCTGCTTCCAGGTTGACCTGCTCCCGCAATAAATAGCAAGTCACCGAAGGGTAGTTATCGACCAGCAGCCGATCCTCACGGTCAAAAAGCTTCCCACGCGGTGCCAAAACCGGAACTTTGCGAATCCGGTTCGCCTCTGCGAGCGAGCGGAAGTTATCCGAGTTCAGAACCTGCAACCGCCACAAGCCCACCAGCAGAATCGCCAGAATCAGCGCAACGATATATTGCACAGCATGAAGTTTGCCACTGGGCAGTTTTTCAACCCTGCCAAGCGGTCCGCTGCTCTGCTCCGGATTGTGAGTCGCTTCCATGCTCGATCTAGATGCTCAATCTAAGTTTACGTCCGGTGTATCCCCGTAGACATTACTCTTACGTTTATCAAAGTTATTCGTTAGACGTACGGCGCATTTATTCCTGCCGTTTTGCCCTATCGAGCAACAGGAAAACAGGAATTGCCACAACCGTATTAATCGCAGCGCGAAGCAGTTCGTGAAGCCACAAAATATGAAAATCAGCGTGTCCCAACAGCCGCCGATTGATCAAAAAAATCAAAAAACTATGAATCAGGAAGAAGCCGAAGTTCATGAAAACACGTGTCGTGATGTTCTCCACGTCAACTTGAATCCCGATGCTGGCGGCGATATATCCGACAACTGACTTCGCCATCCCGTTCACGCCAATCGGCGTATTCGTCAGAGCGTCCTGAAGAAGCCCAATAAAAGCTCCGGTCAACGTTCCAGCCACCGGATTTCGCCGCGACACCGCAAAAAACACCGTAACAATCAACGGAAGATCCAGAATCCCAAGCCGTGGAAACGGCCGGGGAAGCAACGCCTGCAACAGAATCGCTGCGAGCGGCACCAGCACCGTTACTGCAGGAGAAAAGGTATGCTGCTCAAGTTCTCGCCGAGATGTATAGCTGCGCGTAGCCATGAAGAGGGTGCGGTCCATTGTCTGTTGGTTAGAGCAGCTCCTGTGGTTGAGGTTTGACCGGAGAAGTCGAGTCAGGTTGCGTCTGTGGCCTTCCGATTGAAGGCAGAGGAGTTGGCGCAGCCGCTGGAGTATTCCTCTCCGGCGCCCCCGGTTTCAGATCCGCCGCGGACGGCGTCGATCCGGAGCTGTACCGGTCCGGGTGAACAGTAGGAAGTGGTTTTGGAACAACGCCTCCGGGCGTAGCTCCGGGAGCCGCCGGGGTAGAAGCGTCGCCCGCTGGCTGATCGCCATCATGTAGGCTCGGCAGGCGGTCCGCAACAATCTGGGCGGCTGACTTCGCCGCAGCTTCGGCGGCCTGTTGTTCCGCCAGTTGCTTCACGGCTGCATCCTGAGCCTCCTTCGTAGCCGCTCCCACAGCCAGATCATGCTGGGCCGCCAAGGGCAACGTTGACTGCGTTCCAGTAATCACCAGAACTTCTTCCAGCTGACTCAAATTTGCCGCGGGCTTCAGTTCAATCAACGTATAAGGCTGATGCTCCGGATCCTGCTTGATCGACTCAATCGTCCCAACCGGCAACCCGCGCGGGTAGATCTGGTCGCCGCCCGAAGTCAAAACCTGCTCTCCGGCTTTGATCCGCGAGTCCGGTGTCAGATTGTTAATAACAACCTGCCCCGTAATGCTCCCCCGAAGAATCGCGCGCAGCCGCGTCGTCGCAAGCACCACTCCCGCACCGGAGGTCTGGTCATTAATCAGCAGCACCTGGGCCGTACGCGGAAATACATCCCGCAGCTTTCCGATAATCCCATCCGGAGTAATTACTGCCTGGTCCGTCTTCAGACCGTCTTTCGCGCCTTTGTCGATATAGATCACTCGCGAAAGATCGCTCCCGCTGGTCCCGATGACCTGAGCCGCAACCGTCGTCGCAACGTAGTGTTGTTGAAAGTCCAGCAGCCCCTGCAAACGATGCCCCTGAATCGCATCCTCCGAGAGCGCAGCTTGCTCCAGCCGTAAACGTGCAACCTCTTCCTGCAGATCGCGGTTTTGCTGCCGAGTATGTCGCAGATCGACATAGTTCGACCAGCCATGCCGCAGGTTATACCCCAGTCCATGAAAAAAGCGCTCGAACGGAGTCACCGTGGAAACAGCCCAGTATCGGATCAAAGTCACGCTGCTGCCGTCAGGCGCACCCGGCTCCGCCGGCCGCCGAACCTGCACCGCGAGCCCGATAGTTTGGGCGAGAAGAATCGCAACCAATACCAGGACATTCTTGAACCGTGTAACAAATGATTCCATGCGCAGTTATGATTATCTGCGAATCGACGCTCCAGCGCAGTTGGCGGCGCGGATGCGCATACGAACTTTTTTTCACCCCGCCGCAACCGAAGCCGCCAGACCAACCATCACGATCCCAGCGCATAATAGAAACAATGGCTTTCCGCTCCGGCTTCGTCTCCATCATCGGCCGCCCCAACGCGGGCAAGTCGACCCTCCTGAACGCTCTTCTCGGTCAGAAGCTTGCCATCGTCACGCACAAGCCCCAGACCACCCGCACCCGCATTCACGGTGTCCTCGAGATCCCTTTGAAAAAGAAGGGCCCGGGCGAACCCGGCCATCCCGCCGCCCAGATCGTCCTTGTCGACACACCCGGAATCCACAAGGCCGACACCCAGCTTGACCGCCGGATGATGCAGGAGGTTCACGATGCCCTCGAATCCCGCAACGCCGTCCTCTTCATCGTCGACGCCACCCATCGCCTCCCCCGTGGAGACGAGAGTGACTTCACCGCCTCCCGACGTGCCATGTCCGCTGCCGAAGACGACTTCGCCCTCTCCCTCATCAAGAAGCTGGAGTGCCCCGTCATCCTTGTTCTCAACAAAATCGACGCAGTCCCCAAAAAAGACCTGCTCCCCCCTGATTGCTCACTGGTCCGCACAACACTCTTTCGCCGATGTCATCCCTATCTCCGCGCGCAAAAAAGAGGGGTTAGACATCCTGCTCGAAAAAGTAATTGCCCAGCTCAGGGAAGGCCAACGCTACTTCCCCAAACATCAGCTCACCGACCAGCCCGAGCGATTTCTCGTCGCTGAGCTCATCCGCGAAAAGATCCTCCTCCTAACCGGCGAAGAAGTTCCTTACGCCACTGCGGTCGTCATCGAAAAATATGAGGAGCCCGGCTCCCTCAAAAAGAGAAAAGACGGCAAGCTCCCCGTCACCAAAATCTCCGCCGCAATCTACTGCGAACGAGAAGGCCAGAAAGCCATCCTCATCGGCAGGCAGGGCGAGATGCTGAAGCGAATAGGCACCGCTGCCCGGAAAGACATCGAAAGCCTCCTTGGAACCCGCGTCTTTCTCGAACTCTTCGTCAAAGTGCAGGAGCAGTGGCGCTCAAGTCGCGGCTTCGTCGAAGACCTGGACTGGCGCAAACAACTCGAACAGATTGCAGAAAAACAGGCAGCGGAAGAAAAATAAACCTGCTACACTTCAGCCCTGCCTATGACTGCCTGAATCACGTGCGACTCGTTGTAGTGTCTACCGGAAAATTTCTCCGGTCTACGCCTTCACGTCTCAACACACACGATTCAGGAGATCCCATGATGCAGCTTCAAGAGTGTGGCGATATCGTCACGTCGCGTCTAATCCTCATCGCAATCACACCCGAAACAATCCAATCCGAAAAGACCGGCGATAACCGTCTAGGCGAATTAATCGGATGTACGATTCCAGCAAACTGGCCTCCTGTCGATTGGGAGCCGCATGTACTCGATTTTTTTCTCACGCTGTTCGATCAGCATCCAAACCAAATCGGCTGGTTTCGTTATGTGGCTCTTCCATTTTCAGACGGCTTTCGCACGTTGATCGGAACCGTCGGTGGTGGTTTCATCAAACCGGAAGCTCCACACGAAGCAGAGTTTGGTTATGCCGTTCTGCCGCAGTTTGAAGGCCGCGGATTCACAACCGAAGCCGCAAAGGCTATGGTTGAGTTCTTTCGCAACAACGAACGGATTAACAGCCTCATCGCCCATACTTTCCCTTCGATTCCGGCCTCAATCCGGGTGATGGAAAAATGTGGCATGACCTACGATGGTGAAGGAAAAGATCCTGGAACAATACGTTATCGCTTGCAATTAAGGCCTCCAAAATAGGAGGCCTCATCATTCGAAATAGGAGATGGGCTACTCCTTGATACTCACACCCAGAGCCTTCATCTTCCGGTAGAGATGGCTTCGCTCGAGCCCCAGTCCTTCCGCCGCCCGACTCACATTCCCGTGAAATTCATCCAGCTTCTTCAGGATGTAGTCACGCTCATAAGCCTCGCGCGCCTGCAAGAGTGACGTGAACTCTTCGCTCCGCCCATTCGCCTTACCCGCGTCCCGCCCCGGCTCCCGGTAGACCAGCATCGGCAGATGTCTCCGTTCAATCCGCTGCGTCTTCGGATTCAGAATCAACACCCGCTCCACAAGATTCCGCAGCTCGCGAACATTCCCCGGCCAGTGATACTGCTTCAACGCGGCCAGCGCATCTTCCGTCATCTCAGCATGCGGGCGCCCATACTCCGCGCCAAATTGCTGCAGAAACTCCTTCACCAGTAGCGGAATATCTTCCTTACGATCCCGCAAGGGCGGAACAAAAAATGGAATCACATTCAGCCGATAAAACAAATCCTCGCGAAAATTGCCACGTGCAATCTCCTCTTCCAGATCCTTGTTCGTAGCCGCGATCACACGAACATCCACATGCACCGGATGAGAAGCTCCCACAGGAAGAAAACGCTGTTCATCGAGCGCACGCAGAACCTTGGCCTGAGTCTTAAGGCTCATATCGCCAACTTCATCCAGAAAGAGCGTCCCGCCATCGGCTCGCTCAAACGTCCCGCGCTTCTCCGGAGGCCCTCCCGGAATCGCTCCATGCCGATAGCCGAACAGCTCCGACTCAATGTAATCCTCAGGAATCGCCGCGCAATTCAGCTCAACAAACGGCCTGTCCTTGCGAAGACTCTCCGCATGCATCGCGCGCCCAACCAACTCCTTGCCCGCACCCGACTCTCCATAAATCAGCACGCGCCCATTCGTCGGAGCCATCAGCTTAATCTGCTGCCGCAGCGCCTTCATCGGAACGGAGTTGCCGGTCACCGTCCCCCGCGCAAGCTGCCGCGAGAACTCCTGATTGTCCTCCCGCATCTGTCGCGCCCGCATCGCGTTCTTCAGAACAATCAGCGTCCGGTCCAGCGAAAGCGGCTTTTCAAGAAAGTCGTAAGCTCCCAGCTTCGTCGCACGCACCGCAGCTTCAATCGTCCCATGTCCGCTGACAATAATGACCTCGGGAACATTCGCCGAATCAAGCTGCCGAATCTCTGCCAGAGTATCCAGCCCATCGCGATCAGGAAGCCAGATATCGAGCAGCACCACATCGTAGGCCGCATCGCGCAGCAATTCCAGAGCTTCAGTCGCAGTCGCCGCTGTCGTTACAAGGTAATTCTCTTCTCGCAAAATACTCTCGAGCGACTCGCGAATCTCGGCTTCGTCGTCGACGATCAATACATGATTCATTTGGTTCCTCGCGCGATAGCCGAAGTCAGGTCGCCTTCAGCTTCACGGCCATTCGATAAAAGTTTCTCTTCGGCATCCGCCTCCTTCGGCCTCAGCGCAGAGTAACTACCGATCTCCTCAGAGGCAAAGACACTGGGCGAAACGACTTCGGTGTCGCCATCGAGAGAAGACGCCTGCCGCAGTTCGACAATAAACTTCGCTCCCGCGGGTTCATTCTTTTCCGCTCGAATCGTCCCCTGATGTTCCTGAATAATCTTGGCTGCAATGGCCAGACCAAGCCCGGTGCCTCGCTGTTTGGTAGAGAAATAAGGCAGAAACAGCCGCTCCCTCATCTCATCGGTCAACCCAGACCCCGAATCCGCAATCGTCAGCTCCACCATGCCATTTTCCAGCAGGCATGTTCCAATGCGAAGCTCGCGGAACAGGCTCTGCTGCATCGCCTCCGCCGCATTGTCGATCAGGTTACCCAAGGCACGCTTCAGCGCCTCCGGATCAGCCAGCACCAGCGGCAGGTCAGGAGCCATCTTGCGCACGACTCGAATGTTCTGCATTCGCCCCGCAAAGAGCGCCAGCGAATTTTCAACAATCGTATTCAGATCCGCTGGCTTCGGACGCGCCGTCGGAAACTCCGCAAGCGAAGCAAATTGGTCCACCAGCGAGCGCATGCTTTCAACTGAAGAAGTAATCACCTCGCTGCAGCGTCGAATCACCGCAACCGAAGCAGGTTCAGCGCCATTCACCGGCCTCGGCTCCGCAATTGCATTAGCCAGCCGGTCAATATGCCGGCGAATCTGCTCCGCGCTCAGGCTGATCGGTGTCAGCGGATTCTTAATCTCATGTGCCACCCGCCGCGCCACCTCCTTCCACGCCGACTGCTTCTGCGCCCGCAGCAGTTCTGTCGCGTTCTCCAGTACCAGAACATATCCCTGATGCTCGCGCCGCCGCTCCGTGGTCGTTGGTATCTCGAGCAACGCAACCGTCGCCAGAAGGTTCATCGTGCCGCCGCTGTTTGCAGCATGCCCAGGCGTCGTCACCTCAATCTCGTTTGACGCCGATCCCATCCTGTGGCTGCGTTTGATCAGTCGATCCAACACCTCCGCGACCTCTGCCGGAAACACATCTTCCATAGGCCGCCCCAGAAAAGGCCGCTGCCCTCCGGGGTCCATCATCTCGCTCAGTGCGCGATTCGCCAACACGATCCGCCGATCCGCATCGAGCGTCGCCACCCCATTTGGAATCGTCTCCAGCATTGTCTCAAGTTCGCTTCCCCGCGCCTCAAGAGCCGCATTCGCAGCACTCAACTGCACCGTCGAAAGTTCCACCGCCCTGCGACTGCCTTCGAGATCGGCAGCCATATGGTTGAAGCTGCGAACCAGCTCTCCCAACTCCTCCGTCGCACTCTCCTTCACTCGATGCCCATAGTCTCCCGATGCAATGGCCTCCATCGCATCCGCCAGAGCTTCCACGGGTTTCGTCACCTGCTTTGAAAGATGCAGCGCCAACCAGCTCGACGCAAAAAGCGCGAGGCTCGTCATCATCAGCAACAGCAACATATACAGATCGCGAATCTGCCTGCGCTCGCTGTACAAAACCGAATAAGCCTCTGCCCGCTTCTGCAGGCGAGTCATTGTTGCAGCCATGCCGAAAGGCATCGGCAACCCAACCACAACTGTATTGCCCTGCTTCAGAGTTGTGGCTCCCAGAGCATAATCCGTCGTGCCAATCGAAAACACCGGCTGGTCGTTACGCTGAGCCGTCGCCAGAATCGCGGCATCCGTCGGATCTGTCGTCGCCTTCACCGGGTCATCCGAATTCGCATCCGACGCTTGGTCCGGAAGCCACGGCTTCACTTGTGCCCTAGCACCGGCCCGCGGCGGCAACTGGAACGAAGCAATCACCAGTCCGTCGTGATAGACAACCGCGAATCCGTTCTGCAGCGTAATCTCGTGCTGCCGCAGAATCTGAGAAACCGCCTCCCGCCGAGCCCGAGCCGCCGATAACGCGGCAGGCCGCGCCGCAGAATGAGGTGGCGTATGCGGGCCTCGTCGCCCCGCAGGCCGCGCAGCCGTAGCTGCAGTAGGATGCGGCGTCAACGGAGCAGGAGCCACCACCGCCGAAGCCTCAGGCAGACCAGCAGCAATCGAATCTGCCTCAGCCCGAGCATTCGCAGTCGTATACCGAGCCAATTCCAGAGCCATATTGTTGCTGTCGTCGCGCATCTCCGTCACCGGCTGCGAAAACCAGCGGTCCACAGCGCGATTCAA
>Ga0206958_1217_pt1 | contig 14621 bp, 17 predicted proteins | sample Alteio_BWOrgHeat_33_FD_152968 | JGI IMG/M metagenome (GOLD analysis project Ga0206958, IMG submission 152968) | Enriched cells from forest soil in Barre Woods Harvard Forest LTER site, Petersham, Massachusetts, United States -... | ecosystem: Environmental > Terrestrial > Soil > Temperate forest >... | reverse complement strand
AAAATTGTCGTGCCGTACCATTTATTTTTGTCTGTATGATCCATTCGTGTTAGTGTATATGGTAAATATCGGTAAACATTCAAGTATTAACATGCGGAAAGCAACGGTAGAGCGCGCGACCAAAGAGACGAAAATAAAAGTCTCCGTCAACCTCGACGGCACGGGGGAATATAAGGTGGCGACCGGCATTGGGTTCCTCGACCATATGATGGAGCAGCTTTCGCGGCATAGTTTGATTGACCTGGAAATTAAGGCTGAGAATGTGACGTTGGAGAAAGTGGGGTAACCCTTCATTATGTCTAATACTCCTTCAGAAAATGCCACCTTAAAAGATTGGGAAATACGCTCACAATTCACCCTCGAAGAATGGAAGGCAAAAACGCTCAATGATCTAGAAGCATGGAAGGGTAATAAAGAATGGCAGCATCTCTCCAGTGAGTTGGCAATTAATTTTGCAACTGTCACCATTAAAGCATTGCTTTTAATCAACGGTGGTGCTGTCGTTGCGCTCCTTGCTTTTCTTGGTAAGATATGGAGTCCTGATAATCCTGCCAGCCCAACTATTGTTCCTGCCATAGCATGGTTTTTGGGAGGAACTATTTGTGCCGTAATGGTAGGGTGTTCATCCTATTTTGCTCAGAGTTTTTTTACCCATTATAAAAATAAAATAGGGATTGGATTCCAAGTATTCGCTATTTTGATAGGTATATGTAGCTTAGGTTGTTTTGGGACCGGAGCATTTAAAGCGTGCGACTCTTTCACAAATGGTTTCAAATTACCGTTGAGTAATGACATTCATAAGATAATTCCAAAGTCTAAGTAAATATGTCCTCCCTCACCCCCCAACAAATCGTAGCCGAACTTGACCGATTCATCGTCGGCCAGAATGATGCGAAAAAGGCCGTGGCCATTGCTCTGCGCAATCGCTATCGCCGCCAACGCGTGCCGGAAAATTTGCGCGAGGAAATTACGCCGAAAAATATTCTGATGATTGGTCCCACTGGAGTGGGGAAAACCGAAATCGCGCGGCGGCTGGCGAAAATCGCGGGGGCGCCGTTTATAAAAATCGAGGCGACGAAATTCACCGAAGTTGGATATGTCGGCCGCGATGTTGATTCCATAATCCGCGACCTCGTCGAAATTGCCATCAATATGGCGCGTGATGCAATGCATAAGGACGTGCGGCCCAAGGCCGAAACCGCCGCCGAGGAGCGGGTTTTGGACGCATTGGTCGGCAAAACCGCGAGCCCGGAAACCCGCCAGAAATTCCGCGAAAAACTCCATGCCGGCGAGTTGGCGGAAAAGGAAATCGAGATACAAGGAGCCGATACCGGCGGTCCCGGCGGCGGATTTCCAACGTTCGACATTCCCGGAATGCCCGGCGGCCAAATCGGCATGATAAATTTGAACGATATGATGGGAAAAGCCATGGGCGGGCCTCGCACAAAAACGCGAAAAATGACGGTGGCGCAGTCTTACGATATATTGCTGGACGAGGAAAGCGACCTGTTGGTCGACCAGGACGAAATCATCCGCGAGGCGATAAAATCGACCGAAAATAACGGCATCGTTTTCCTGGACGAGATCGACAAAATCACCGCCCGCAGCGAAGTTCGCGGCGCGGAAGTCAGCCGTGAGGGCGTGCAGCGCGACCTGTTGCCGCTGATTGAAGGCACCACAGTCGGCACCAAATACGGCTCGGTGAAAACCGATCATATTTTATTCATCGCATCCGGCGCGTTCCATATGGCCAAGCCGGCGGATTTATTGCCGGAGTTGCAAGGCCGCCTGCCCATCCGCGTCGAGTTGGAAGCCTTGACCGAGGCCGATATGGTGCGGATTCTCTCCGAGCCGGAAGCAAGCCTCACCCGGCAATATACCGCATTAATGGAAACCGAAAAAGTTGCACTTAATTTCACCAAAAACGGCATCAAAGAAATCGCCAAACTCGCCACCGAGGTTAATAAAAATATCGAAAATATCGGCGCGCGACGGCTGCACACCATAATGGAAAAACTGCTGGAGGAAATCAGCTTCGGAGCCAGCGAAAAGGGTGGCGAAACATTGGAAATCGACAAGAATTACGTGCAATCGCACATCGGCGACATCACCAAGCAGAGCGATTTGAGCAAGTTTATTCTTTAGATTTTACTTGTCATACCAGCGAAAGCTGGTATCCAGAAAATGCTAAGCCAGGCTTCGCTGGCATGACAATAAATATGAAGGTTATATGCCATTCCCTCCTGAACTGATAAATATCACCGTAGGTCTCCTGGCCGCAATCGGCGGCAGTGGCGTCACCGGTTATTTCACGCTGAAAGCCACCGATAAGGCCATCGGCCTGGAGAACGAAAAGGAGGAGCGCCAGGCGGCCCGGGAAGTGCAGAATATGCTGGATGCGCTGGGCGTTGAAATCAGCACCATCTGGGAATTCCATATGCGCCGCATCGGTAGCAGGGTTGAACAACTGGCCGATGGCGATATCATGGATTTCTACTATCCCTTAAACCAGGATTATTTCACCATCTATAACAGCAATGCCTGGAAAATCGGCGCCGTCCGCGATGCGCGCCTCCGGCAGGCCATCGTCATTTGCTATAATAAATGCAAGAAAGTTGTGGATGCTTTCAAATATAATAATGAATTATTGGCCGAGATGCGTAGACTCACGCAAAAGAAGGATGCTGCGTTCACAAGCCTGACGAACGGCGAAGCTTATATAATGAAGACGCTGGCGGCGCTAGCAAAAATCATCCGGGAAGACCATGTGGAACTGAAAGGCTATGTGGAAAATCTGATGTCCCTGCTCGGCGAATGCCGGATGGGATGATTTAGGCACTATTAGAAAAATATTTCTGCAATTCACTCACGCTTTTCACGGTGTTGGGCACTGATTTATCGCGGAGCAGCATCCAGTCGAATGTATTGAAAGTTTTATAAATCCTGGCAAATTCCGAATATATTTCCTCTTCAGAAGCGCCGGACGAAAGCCCCGGATCATTCTTCACCGCAGCGATGATTTCGGCTATCGATCTCTCGCCATCGAAATATTTGAATATAAGTTTCGTCACATTCCCCGGCTTTATAGAAATCCGCCCCGGCGGGTTCGAGATATTCAGCGTCTCCGATGTAGATGAAACTGCGTTATACACATTGGCGTAAACCCCATCCTGGCTGAAATAAGTCGAGAAAAACGGAACGTTTTCTAAGGTCTCGAACTCCGGGATTTTTTTCTCCTGCTTTGACAAATAAAACGAGTGCTTGCGGAAAGTGCAGGCAAGGATCTCCGCAATCGCCTGCTGTTCCTTCAGCGGCAGCCCGGCGATTTTCTCCAGCACCATAGGGTTTTTTATATAATTCGCCGGCGAATATAACTGCTTCTCATGCCCATATTGATCGAGGAAAGTCAGCAGCTTCAACCCGCATTCCCCCGCCCAATCATAAACCTGCGGCACCGTGTAAGCCCGGTCCTGCGTATGCAGGAACAAATCATAGAATCCGACATCATCGGACTGCTCGATTTCATCGCGGTACGCCGCCTCGTCCCGTTTCACCCAGTTGGTTTCCGGCAAATCGTAATATACCGCCTTACAATTGGCGACCCGCTGCTGCATATCCGGCTCGCCCTTGTTAACCATCCGCATCAATTCCTGCATGAAATATGTCGGCGTGCGGCCATATTGGGCATAAACCATTATGCCCATCACCCCATCTTCCTTCAGCACCGATTTCAAGGCCAGCAGTCCTTCGCCGGGATTCGCCAGATGGTGCAAAACGCCGCTGCAATTTATGTAATCAAACTTTCCGATATCCAGATTCGGCAATTCCAGCAGCGAATTATGAATGAATTTTGTATTGGTTAGGCCACGCATCTCCGATCTTTTTTTCGCGATGTCTATTGAGGCCGAGCTCATATCTATCTGAACGATTTCAGCATCGGTGCCGCGCAACTGCTCAGCCAGATAAGTCGTCGCATCGCCCGTCCCACCGCCCGCTACCAGCGCGCGGAAATTTTTGCGAAAATCTTTCTTTCCCTCGAATCCGAAATAATTAATCAGGTCGAGCGAATCAAAAAACGGCTGCCATAGCTTTTTCCGCTCATCCTCCGGGTTCCGCCGTGGATATGGATAATTCTCATATTGGCTTCTTACTTCCTTGAGGTATGTCGCTTTTTCTATGCCCATAAAGTCTGAGTTAAATTGGTTCAATTTTTTCCTATTTCCGGGGCATCTTTAATCGGTATGTTGCCTCTCTCATAAACAATCATGCTATCATAAAAACTTATTCCGAAAGTATATCTTGTCATAAAATCCGGGGCGATAGCGCCGCGCGAATAATCCGCATTCAGTTTATCGATAAATATTTTGCTGATATTCACAAATGATGCGGGGTTATTAATCCCACCGCCATGCTCTTCCCAATATGCAGTATGCAGATCTTCAACTATATAGACCCCGTTTTTTGATAATCTCGGGTATAAAAATGCGAATGATTTCCATATATCTCCCATCATATGGCTGCCATCATCAAGAATAATATCCGGCGTCCCAAACTCGGTGATTATCGATTCTAAAAACTTTGGATCGCTCTGGTCGCCGATTCTAACGTGGATGCCCTGCTCTTGATGTTTTGCGCATTCAGGGTCGATATCAATTCCAACAATAGTCGCCATAGGGCCAAAAAACCTCTGCCACATTTGCAGCGAACCGCCTTTGGAGACGCCAATCTCGATAAACGTTATATTTTTATTACGCCACCCGGATAAATGCTTTTCATAGATAGGAAAGTAATGCATCCATTTATGGATTATTTTTCCTTGATTTATTTTGAAGTCTTGCCAGAGATTCATATTTAAATATTTCGTTCGATTTTAAAAAATAATACAAGATAAAAAGAGAAGATGGGATTAAAATATAATTCATGCCCATAAAAATCGCCACCTGGAACGTAAACTCAATAAAATCGCGGCTCGGCGGCGTGATTGCATGGCTGAAGGAAAACTCCCCGGATATCGTGCTGTTGCAAGAATTAAAATGCGAAACCCAGGCCTTCCCTTACCTGGAAATCGAGGAATTGGGGTACAACGTCGCAGCTACCGGCCAGAAAACCTATAACGGCGTGGCGATCCTCTCAAAATTCCCCATCGAGGAAACAATAAAAACCCTGCCCGGCGATGACGCAGACACCGCAGCGCGCTACATCGAATCGGTAATTTCCATTTCCGGCCAAATTCTCCGTGTCGCCAGCGTCTACGTGCCAAACGGCAAAAGCCCCGACAGCGAAAAATTCCTCTATAAATTAAAATTCCTGGAGCGCCTTAAAGCCCACGCGGAGAAACTTCTGGAATATGACGAAGCACTGATAATCGGCGGAGATTATAACGTGGCACCTTCAGCCATCGATGTTTTTGATCCGATCCGATTGGAAGGAACCACCTGTTTCCACCCAGCAGAGCGCGCACGGCTGAATGCGATTTTGCATCTGGGATTCACCGATGTTTTCCGCGCCGCGCACCCGGAAAAACACCAATATAGCTGGTGGGACTACCGCGCCGGCGCATTCCAGCAGAACCAGGGAATGCGGATCGATCTGCTGCTCGCCTCGCCCCGCGCCGCCGATCTGGTGACGGATTCCGGCATCGACGAACGCCCGCGCGCATCAGAAAAAGCCTCCGACCACGCGCCGGTATGGTGCGAGTTAGAGATTTAGCCAGTGCTGTTTAAGCTCTGACATTTTCCGCATGAAAGCTCCGTACCAAAAAAGCGTACGTACGCTTTTTAGAAACAGCAAGCCGAAGAAGGCGCACAAAAAAGTTTAGGCGTTGCCCAGGCGTTTTAAACTTTCCTCTTTTCCCAAAATTTCCATTATCTCGAAAACCCCGCCGGGGGAGGATTTGGAACCAGTGAGCGCAACGCGAATCTTAGGCAAGACATCACCAGGTTTTAGATTATTTTTTGAAATAAATTCTTTAACTTCTGTTTCAATTTTCTTAGCGTTCCAATCATTAACCTGCCTAAGAGGCTCTATCACACTCATCGCAACTAGCGGAGGCTCTGTCGCATTTCCCCCAACAGCTATAGGCATATTGGATTGTGGTATAATATCTGGAAATGACGGATGGCTATCGATTGAGTCAATGGGACGTTGTATTATGAACCTAGTTGAATCCGCTAATTCCACTATGGTCTTCGCCCGTTCCTTTAAAGAGGGCATGGCTTTTTTTAGACGGGTTCGGATTTCCGGCGATATTTTCCCGAATTTTCCTTCCAAAATTGGAACGATCAACCCCACCAATCTCTCATCATCCGCGGACCTAATATAATGCCCATTCAGATTTTTCATCTTATCGAAATCCAACCGCGCCGGAGCTTTCCCGATGCCCGAAATATCGAACCATTTCACCGCCTGCTCACGGGAAATTATCTCATCATCGCCATGGCTCCAGCCGAGACGCAATAAATAATTGCATAGCGCCTCGGGCAAATATCCCATATCGCGGTACGCCTCCACCCCCAGCGCGCCGTGGCGTTTGGAGAGTTTCGCCCCATCCGGCCCGTGAATCAGCGGAATATGCGCAAATATCGGCGCCTGCCAACCCATCGCCTCATAAATAATCATCTGCCGCGCCGAATTGGTGAGATGATCATCGCCGCGAATGATGTGGGTTACGGCCATGTCGCTATCATCGACTACCACCGCCAGCATATATGTCGGCGTGCCATCACCGCGCAAAATCACCATATCGTCCAGCTCGGAATTTTTGATGGTGACGTCACCCTGCACGCTATCGAGTATCACCGTTTCACCCGCAAGCGGCGCTTTGATGCGGATGGAAGGCTTCACTCCCGCCGGCGGTTCTTCCTTTGATTCCCGCCATTTACGATCATATTTATAAACCTTGCCTTCCGCCTTTGCCGCCTCACGCTTTTGCAACAACTCCTCCGGCGTTTCGTAGCAATAATATGCCTGCCCTTTAGCCAATAATTGCAGCGCAACTTCCGCATGCCGCACCGCGCGGGCCGATTGATAAACCACTTCATCATTCCATTCCAGCCCCAGCCATTTCATGCTGGTGACGATGGCGTCGATCGCCGGTTGCGTGGAGCGCGCCTTATCGGTATCCTCGATGCGGAGCAGGAATTTCCCCCCGGTATGCCGCGCATAAAGCCAGTTGAACAATGCGGTTCTGGCACTGCCGATATGCAGCATCCCGGTGGGGCTCGGCGCGAAACGGGTGATTACTTGCTCACTGGACATAAGGCGTAATCTTATAGTAAAACCTTAGCCAAATGGCAAAAAATAAAAACATTTACCAGGGCTTAAACCAGCTCGGCCGGAAATCCGCGATACCCGAATCGCCGGAAAAGGCCACGCTCGAAAAAGTCGCAAATCCCGCCAAGGGCCAGCATTACGTCGTGCGGTTCACCTGCCCGGAATTCACCAGCCTCTGCCCCATCACCGGCCAGCCGGATTTCGCCGAATTGGTGATCGATTATATCCCGAAAAATTTTTTGCTCGAAAGCAAATCGCTGAAATTATATCTGAATTCCTTCAGGAACCACGCCGCTTTCCACGAAGCATGCACCATGGAAATCGCAAATCGTTTGGTGAAAGAACTGCAGCCGGTATGGCTGCGAATCGGCGGATATTGGTTCCCACGCGGCGGAATTCCAATAGATGTTTTTTATCAGACCGGTGAAACGCCTGATGGAATTTGGCTGCCTACCTAAGCCGCGTCGCCCTCGATTATAATCGGCACGGATTTCTGATGGTTGTACCCGTATTCCTTTTCCATGCGGGACTTAACTTCCGGCGAAGGCTCGCCCTTGCCACCCTCTAAAATCAGCCCGTAATCCGAAGGCTCGAACCCGAAATCGGTGGCAGTTTTCAAGGACTGGTGCATGCGCAGCATATCGTCCCCGCGCACGGCGAGGTAATAATATTCCTTCTCGCCTTTTTCGTTATTACCTTTAATGAGGAGTAAATAGAGTTGCTTCTTCGCGATCAGCTTTTGCAGATCATTGAACTGCACAACTAGAAGCTTGGGCCTTTGTGCAGATTAGAACCCGTCATTTCTTCTCTAGCGATCAAGATTTCGATTCCTCGTGCTGCCTGCAAACCCCTTACATCAGCAGGGCCTTCCACAACCCCATCCATCTGCCTGACACCTAGAAGACCTACTTTAACATTAAACAACATACCCTTCCCTACCTTGATTGTGTGTGTAACCTAGCAGAATTCGCCACAATAGCATTGTTTGCAGCAAGTTGTGTCCACGTCTGACCTCCCGGACCTTCACCACCGCCAGATGGAGCAGATCCTCCGCCTCCACCACCTCCGCCGCCACCATCGCCGCCAGAATTAAGATTCACTAGAGCGCCTGCAAAAATGCCAGCACCAAGTAAATCTCCAACGTCTGTGGCTTTCGCTAAGCCATCACAAAAAAATTGCCCACTATTACCCGTACCATCAAAAGGCGCCGCTATATACCCCGTCGGCCCAATCTCACTGTCAAGCTTGGTCTTGCTAAGTACCAATCTCTTAAAGATGGACGCTAATGCTCTAAAAAATCCCATATATTACCCAATTAACCTTACCCCTTTATACCACATTTCTACCCGGATTTATATTAAACTTTTGTTACAATCCCCACATCGAGAGTTTTTGAGGCTGTCGGTGGTGAGCGGAGAGCCACAGTCCGGGCAGGAACCCACTGAAGTTGGGGCTAAATCGTTATTCACAGCCACCCGGTCGTCGAAAACGAAACATTCGCCCTGCCATTTTTTCCCTTTATTCCCAGTATCTTCCAGATATTGCAGGATGCCGCCCTGCAAATGATACACATTCTTAAACCCCCGTGTTTTAAGGTAAGCTGTTGATTTTTCGCATCTTATCCCGCCGGTGCAATACATCCCGATCGGTGTTTCCGGCGACAGATGGAGGTTTTCCTCAGCCCAGGCGGGGAAATCCCGGAAATTCCGGGTTTTAGGGTTTATCGCACCGGCGAAATGGCCGATTTTCACCTCGTAATCGTTCCTTGTATCAATGATTTTCACACCCGGTTTAGCCATGAATTCATCCCAATCTTTAGGTTTTATATAAGTCCCAGCGAAATTCTTAGGCTCAAGATTCACGATACCAAGCCGCACGATTTCGCTTTTTAGCCGCACCTTCATGCGCTCGAACGGCTGGAAATCGGCGTAGCTTTCCTTCCATGCCAGCCCGGAAAACCGAGTGTCGGCACGGATGAAATCCAACAGCGCGTCTATTCCCGCGCGGCTGCCGGAAATGGTGGAGTTTATTCCTTCGGAAGCCATGAGGATAGTGCCTTTTAAGCCCCGTTCGTTGCAAAACTCCAGCCATTCCCGGCGCTTCTCCGCATAATCCGGGAAATCGGCAAAATGATAGAACGCGGCGATGACGATATTGCTTTGCATGGCCGTAATATATAATCTATCACCCGCATTTACATCAATTCTTTATTATTGATAATCCGTTATCAATTAGGCTATAACAAATCGTTATGTTGGAATTAGAAGGAATTTCGCACGGGTTCGGCGGTAAGGCGCTGTTTTCCATAGACCGGCTGGAAATCTTGGGCGGCAAACATCTGCTGATACTGGGCAAAAGCGGCAGCGGCAAAACCACGCTGCTCAATATAATCGGCGGCCTTTTGCGCCCGGCCAAGGGCGCGGTGTGGCTGGAGAAAACCAATATATATTCGCTAACCAACAACGCCAGGGACAAGCTGCGCGGCCTGAATATCGGGTTTATTTTTCAGAAACTGCACCTGATTCCGACCCTGTCGGTGATGGAAAACCTGCTGCTGGCAAATTATCTCGCCGGGAAAAAGCAAAACCGCCCGCATGGTTGGAAAATCCTTGAGGCCTTGGGGCTAAAGCATAAAAAAAACGCTTACCCGGAGAATTTAAGTTTCGGCGAGGCGCAGCGGACGGCGATTGCGCGCGCGCTGATGAACGAACCGAAAATCATCATCGCCGACGAGCCGACCAGCGCCCTGGACGATGAATCCTGCGCAAGCGTAATCCAGTTATTGATCAGCGAGGCTTCACAGCGGAATTGTAGCCTGATCGTCGCCACGCACGACCACAGGATAAAAGATTTTTTCCCGGATAGAATAACGCTATGAACCTGCTGAAACTCAGCTCCTCATATATATTCCGGCGACCTCTCAGCAGCGTCTTGAATTTCCTGTTGCTCGCATTCGGCATCGGCGTTGCGGTGCTGCTGGTGATTTTCAGCAACCAACTGGAAAACCGCTTCAAGCACGACCTGACGGGAATCGACCTGGTGGTGGGTGCCAAGGGCAGCCCGCTGCAACTGGTGCTTTCCACCCTGCTGCATCTAGATATCCCGACCGGAAATATCCCAGAATCCGCAGCGATAAAAATCGCGGAAAACAAATTGGTGTGGCGCGTCTATCCGATAGCACTCGGCGACAGCTATCATGGCTTTCCAATAATGGGCACCGATTTGCTTTACATGACGGCATTCTCCAGCCTGAACCTCGAGGAGGGCTATTGGCCGACGCAAACGATGGAGGCCATTATCGGCTATGAAGTCGCGCAAAAAACCGGCTTGAAAAAGGGTGATCATTTCACCGGCAGCCATGGATTCAGCGAAGGCGGCGAGGAACATAAGGAATTTCCCTATATCGTAACCGGCGTTTTGGACCAAACCGGGCTGGCCAGCGACCGGCTGATCCTCACGAAAATCGAAACCGTCCGCTACATCCACGCGCATCACGACGATGATGAGGAAAACGTTCACGCCGGAAAAAATAACAAGAAAAAAGAGCCGGAAATCACCGCGCTGCTCATTTCATATAAAACCCCAGCGGCGGCAAACATATTACCGCGGCTGGTGAACGCCATGCCGGGATTGCAGGCGGCATCCCCGGCATTCGAGGTCTCTCGGCTGCTTGGATTCTTAGGGCTAGGCATCGATACGGTCGCGGTTTTGAGCTATTCTCTGATCGCCATGGCGGGACTCGGCATTTTCATAACGCTCTTGAAATCCCTGCGCGAGCGCGGACATGACATCGCGATAATGCGCGCACTCGGCGCCGGACGCGGAAAAATTTTCTCGCTGCTGATCTTAGAGGGGTTGGTTTATTCAGGCGTAGGTGCGCTGGCCGGAATCATCGCCGGGCACGTCGCTGCCGAAATCCTGGGACATTTCACCGGCCAAGCACATCACATAGCCCTCAGCGGATTCGTATTTTATTCTGAAGAAATCTATATATTCTGCGGCGCGATCTGCATCGGGCTAATCGCCGCGCTGATCCCCGCAATCATGGCCTACCGTATCGACATCGCCAAAAATTTAAGCCATGAATCGGCATGAGATTTTCCCGTGCCGTTTTTCTTATATTGCTGCTTTGCGCCTTCACCACCCAGCCGCTGGATGAGAAAAAATCGCAGGAATTATTGCCGCATTCCAATCATCCGTTCTGGCAAACGCTGAAGAAATGCAAGATCGAATATAACGATAAAAAGGGAGTCTTCACCAGGCATTTCACCAAGGAAGTCCAGGATTTGAACGGCAAGGAGGTGACGATAAACGGCTTCATGCTGCCGCTCGAAGATTCGCGTAAGCAGAAGGTTTTTTATCTCAGCCGCAAAACGCCAACCTGCCCGTTCTGCATGCCCGGCGGCCCTACGGAAGTTGTATATGTGAAAGCAAAAACCCCGATAGAATTTTCCTACGACCCGCTGACTCTAACCGGCACTTTCCGGCTGGTGGACGATGAGGAAAAGGGGGTTTTCTTTCAGTTGGAAGGGGCGGCGGTCAATAAATAATTGTCATCCCCCCGGTTTATACGACGTCTTTATATATGCCGGCGGTACGGCCGCCTCTTTCCATAGGGCGTTGAATTGCTTGCGGTAGGAATCGGCTATCGCTTTATTCTCTATGACCACTATGCGGGATACCGGCTCCCAAAGTAATATCGCATATTTGTTCGCATAGACGAAGTAAGGAACCGAACTGAATTTTTCCTGTGGCACCCAGCGGTAATGCTCCCGTAAATCGACAAAAAAATCATCACCATGCAAAGAAAGGACGCGGCTCTTCATCCCCAGCCGGTTCCATTTATCAAATTGCTGGTTGAATCTTTCCTCGCCGGCAGCGACGAATTTTCTTTCATCAATGCCGTTGCACAACATTTCTTCACCGCGCTGCAAGATTTGGGTGATGTCATCAAAAAGCCGGAACACCGCGTCGCTTCCCTCGAAGATCCGCACCTGAAAAACATCGCCGCGCAGTCGCACACCTGGGCCGGTGGTGAATTCCACCCCCGCCGTTTCCATCGCATCCTGAAGTTTGCGCAGCGTCTCCGTGCGCGGGCTCACCACCCTTCTTTCCGTCTTATTAATGGCAGGCTTTGATACCCCGGAATGCTGGGCCAGATCGTCCTGGCTCCAATCTAGAAGCGCCCTTCCCGCCTTGATTTGCTCTATTGTAATCACTTTCTTGTACCAGAAAATACCTGTTTGAGATAAATAATAACCATAAAGAAACCCATAAAATCAGAAGATTAGCAAATATTACCCGTCATTATAGCACCTAAAAGTATCTTTTTTAAGTACTTTCTTATGTAAAAAGCACTTCATTAAGCCCCCTACTCGTCATATAATGCAAACAAGGAGAAAAAATATGGGTATAGCACTTGCATCAGCGGATCAGAAAGGCGTAGGGATGAAATATCAGCCCGACCAGTTGACGCTTGATAAGAAGCCAAAACTCCCACCCCCACCACCGCCAAAGCCGAAGAAAAAGCCGAAACTGTGCCTCGGCACGCGTATGCGCCTGGAAAAGGAAAAAATCGAAAAGATTAATAAAATTGTTGTGTTACTGGCCAAAACCGCTGCATCTGCCGTAAAAGGCGAAAAAAGCTGGGCCGAGCGGGCGAGTGAGCGTGCAATGAATTCGTATGCCCGGGCGATATAGTCGGGGAAATGAAAATATTTGATGCCGTTAACGAGTTATTAACCTTTTTCTATTATTCTTTGGCTAAGTTAAATAAATTTAATTCATAGGGGGATCATATGTCGCAAGAATATCCACGTCATGGTAACGTCTATTATAAACTAACAGAGCCACAGACAGATTCAGCTCTAACAGAAATAGAGTGTGGATTTAAGACTGAACTTCCGCGTATTATCGCTATGCTTCTATTAGCAGGTAAGCATAGTGCAATAGAGGGTTTTTCTGGTGAGCGGGGTTTGAAAGATATGGAAGACCTCGGAAAAAAAGAAGAAGATGTACAGAGAAGCGGGGCATTTACATATGTTTCACATACGGAGACCGGACCTAAAGGCCAGAAATACGGCGTTTTTGATCATGTAACATTAAAAGTTAGTTTAACACCGAAGGAATTGCATGATGTATTGGAAAGAGGGGCCGAAGTAATGAAGGCTTTAGAAAGTTCAGTAACTAGGGGTCGGGAAGGAGAATTTAGACCTATAAGTATAAGTACAGAGGTTCCCGATAAAATAAGCTGGGTTAAAGAAAGAAACGATGCTCCGGTACAAGCTTATACGGTTGGTCTCTCATTATATGAAACGCTGGATTTAAAGAGAGGCGAGAGCAAGGGTGGGCGCGCCGATACAAATAATATGGTAGCTCTTGCAGAAAGTATGGAGACAGCGGGAATTAAGGCAGGAGTTTACGGTCGCGATTACCTAACTCTTGCTATATTCACAGAGTCCGGAGTGGATACTTTAGCAAAGCTGGAGGGATTTGCAAAAGGCAGAGAAACCGGCAAAGCTCCTGCTGTTGACCCAACAGCAGATCTCAAAGTTCCTGGCAGACCTGTAACTGAGCTTGGCATAGTACGTGTTGACAACAAATAACAAATGCCCACAAAAAACCGTGAAAGCTTTGTTGCAAAGGTAATGGCTGGAAAAGAGCGCGTTTATCACTTGATTTGCGGACAACCTGACGCTCGGGTATGGTATTTCATCAAGATCGCGCCCCCTAAGGAAAAAGCATTTTTAAATGCGCTGAAAGGCACCGAAATATTCCACCCGGACCAATTTGGCGAAGTATTGCATTGGGGCTATGGCAAACCTTCCGATGCTCTAAAGAAAGAAATGAAGGCTCAATTTAAAATCAACTACAAGGATGAGTAGCCTTCCCCTCCCGGAATTTTTCTAGAGCGCTTTTTTGTTTAAGTGAAAAACAACATTGTCATCCCCGCGCAGGCGGGGATCCATGGGGACACATACTGAGAAGTCTCTGGGATATGGATTCCCGCCTTCGCGGGAACGACACCATTTTTTGTAAGCACTTAAACAAAAAATGCTCTAATCGGCTATAATTGACAGCTATTTCCCCGCAGCGCCGCTTGCCGCGGGAGTTTTTTCAGCAGATTTATCAGCAGGTTTTTCGGCAACAGGAGGAATTTTAGCGCTATCCGCCCCGCCGGAACCCCCGGTTTGCGGGGGTGGCACAGGAGCCGGAGCCGCAACGGCGGGCTCGGGTTTAACCGGCGCATGCCGCTTATTATATTCCGCCAGGTACGAACTGATATCATCCAACCGCGCAGTTTCCTCGACATTCTCACGATCGAGCTTCTGCTCCTCCTTGCTTAGGAA
>Ga0206958_1215_pt1 | contig 14710 bp, 9 predicted proteins | sample Alteio_BWOrgHeat_33_FD_152968 | JGI IMG/M metagenome (GOLD analysis project Ga0206958, IMG submission 152968) | Enriched cells from forest soil in Barre Woods Harvard Forest LTER site, Petersham, Massachusetts, United States -... | ecosystem: Environmental > Terrestrial > Soil > Temperate forest > O... | reverse complement strand
TGCTCGCTTACGGCAAGGACATTGTGGCGGCCATCAACCATCCGGTGCGCATCGAAGTGCGCGGCCGCACGCCTCAGGGTGCCGCCCAAATGGTGGCCAAAGGCATCTGGGGGCCTAAAAGGTCTAAAGTTGCATCCGAGATCGCCCAAAAATGTCATGAGCTTGGGTTTGGTATTCATTTGAAATTGGCCGGCACATCATCCATCGAATTTAATGTGGAAGGTGTGGATAAATCGTTGCCGATCCATTTTTTGCAAGGCGCCTTTGATCAGGTCCTGGAAGAAATGAAATATCAGCCGGGAGACCATATCAATAGCCGCCAAACCAGGACGGTGGTTGCTGCTGATGGGGATGGGACGATTTATGACGGACCTCGGGTGGGCTCTTTGCCGACCCTGGCTAAAAGTCCGGTGAAGGATGTTTTGTGTACTTATCTTAAGGCGGGTGGAATCTTTATGCTAGTTTCCGGCAATGACATTAACCGCACGCTTATTCGGATATTGGATGCCTTGCCTAAGGAAGTCTATTGCCGGGTCCTGGTTGCGGCCAATGGAGGTGCGGAACTGGTTTATCTCGACTCACAGGGAGAAGCGCATCCAGTTGCCAATTATCGTAAAACAGCTTTGAATTGGGCGCACGCGCATGCCACGAAACCCGTGATGGACATGGTTTATATTGGAGATGATGGCTCGAATGAGGGCAATGATTATCCAGCTTTTAAAGCCGTCGGCTTTGAGCATTCGGTGTTGGTAGCCAAAGAATTTTTAGAGGAGTACGATCCTGCCCTTAAAGCGGCCTATGTCGGCGGCTTGTTGCAGGGCACGCGTCAGTTTTTAGAAAAATTTTTATCTGAACGCCTCACCCTCCGGAAGAAATAATTTTTAAAATCAGGGGGTGTCATGTATACTGACACCATTCATGAAAATCCCCAGACGGTCTTTTTTTGGTGTTCTGGTTTTTGCTTTTGTCTTCTGTGGGGTTGATCGGTCGTGGTCTGATCAACCCGAAGACGCCAATAATGAGTTGGAACCAATCCTTGTCTCTGCTTCCCGTTCTGAAATACCTTCCAGCCACATCGCAGATCAGGTGCAAGTTTTTACCGCCGAGGATTTACAAAACTTACCCGCCCAAAATTTGGCAGAAGCTCTTACCTACATGCCAGGGGTGGACATTCAAAATAGCGGCCCATTAGGACAGGCCACCTCTGTATCGATCCACGGTTCCGACTCACGTCAAGTGTTGGTGATGGTCGATGGAATTCCTTTTAATACGCAATTGTCCGGACAGGCCAACTTAAGTAGCATCCCTATCGAAGACATTCAACAAATTGACGTGATTAAAGGGGGCTCTTCCAGTGCCTGGGGTTCGAGTTTAGGCGGCGTGATTAATGTCATCACCAAGCCTGTGGGCACGACCGGTAAGCCGCAGGGCACGCTGACAACCGGCTTCGGGCAATTCGCCACCACTAAAAACAGTCTTGACTTGGATGGTAAAATCGGAAATTTGGGCTATTCCAGCTTTGGTAGTTTTTTACATGCCGACGGGAACCTGGCGGATTCGCGCACCGAGGAGATCAAGAATTTCACCAAACTGAAATACGATTTTAATCAAACCACGAGCCTGAATGCGAGTTTTGGTTATAGCGGCGCCCAGTTACAGTATGGTCCCACGTCCGGCAGTATTTATAATCAGCCCTATATTTCCCGCTATGGGCAGGCGCAGTTAAAAGTAGATAAAAATGAAAACGTTTTCACTGCAGCCTATAAATATAATGACCAGGGTATCAAGACCAGTATATATGATTCAACATCAAGAGATCTGATTTTTTCGACCGTCAGCCGTGATTTTTATCAAGGGTTGAGCCTTAATGATGTGTATGAATTTAGCAATGACCATGTATTGACGACGGGCTTGGATTCTGACTGGCATGTGCTTAAATCAAATACTTATCTTACAAAAGCAGCGGGAATAAATACCCGGGCCCCGTATGCGAATTTTCTTTGGCGCCTGGAGGATTGGGATTTTATTCCAGGAGCGCGGTATGATTTTAACAGTCATTTCGGATCTCAATTAAGCCCCAGTTTTGGCGCTGTATACCATGTTCCAATATGGCAGGACGGGTTGATAAGGGCCAAAGTAGGCAGAGATTTTAACGCCCCGCCTTTGCTATGGCTTTATAATAGCGACCCCTCATTTTTAGTGGCGCCCAATCCCAATTTAAAAGCAGAACGCGCCACCTCTTATGAGCTTGGAGCTGAAGGGCCGTTCATTGTTCATGGGCTTAAGGGGTCCCTTAATCTTTACCGTTCGGATGTCAGTAACGCCATTGCCGTGGTTTTCAATAATGGTCTTTTTCAAAGCCAAAATTTCAGGAAGTTTGTCCGTCAGGGGGCAGAGGCCCGTCTTGATTATGCCATGAACAAGCAATGGTCTATATTTACCGCGGCGGATTTTAATGATGTGCGTAATGTGCAAACCAAGAAAATTGTGCGTGATGCGGGCATTGCCCGTGAAAGCTTTAAATGGGGTTCATCTTACTCTTGGGCCTACGGTTTTAAAGTTTCCCTGGAAGGTTATTACAATCGCTGGAGTTCATCCCCGGGCCAGGCCAATGACCGAAAACCTATTTTCGATGTGCATTTAACTGAAAATATCCGTAATGTTTTCCGCAACATGGATATGGAAATTTTTTTCAACCTATATAATATTAATAACAGCAAATATTGGTCTTCACCTACCTATCCCTCACCGGGCCGTTATGTCGAAGGCGGCGTAGCCGTTAGTTTTTAAAGGCCAATGTCATAAAATGTCATCTGAAAGAATGATACGGTCATACCTAAACTGACCGTTTCTTGTTATTGTATGACACATTTAAAAATAATCGTTTTTTCTTTTATGACGATGCTGTTGGCCTCAAACCCTCCATCGCAGGCGCAAGACCATTCTCATGCTGTTGCCACCAGCCTTTCCCATTATGGCGGCACCCTGGTGTGGGGAAACATCAATCCACCCACCATCATCAATCCTGTTTTAACCTCGCATAGTGTTTCGTCGTCTCTTCTGGCTCTTCTATTTGATCCCCTGGTGCGTATTAATGGGCAGGGCCGTGTGGCCGCAGGACTGGCACAATCATGGGACATATCTTTAGACGGATTAGTGTATACATTTCATCTTCGTCAGCATGTTTTCTTTCATGATGGAGTTGAATGCACGGCTGAGGATGTCAAATTTACCTATGAAGCTATTCGTGAACCATCTAATCAATCCCACTGGCGTACCGATACGGCATTGGTGAAAGAATGGCGGGTCATCGATCCCTACACATTAGAGGTGGTGCTTTTTCAACCTATGTCCGATTTTATTTTTAAGATGACACGGGAAATTCTACCTAAACATTTATATGAGCACACTCAGATGCTTGATAATGTTCATAATTATTCACCGGTGGGCACAGGACCATTCCGTTTATTATCATGGAACAGGGACACTAATGAAATAATTTTAGGGGCTAATAGCGCTTATTTCGAAGGGCGGCCCTTTCTGGACAAAATTGTCATTAAGACCTATCAAGATAATACTGCCTTATGGGCGGCCTTGATGCGCGGGGATGTGGATTTAGCCATATTTTTAAATCACCAGGATTATGAGGTTTTGAGCAAAGATCCTGCATTTAAGACTTATCAAATCTTCAGCGGGTTCTATTTTGCCATTGTTTACAATACACATGATGCCGTTTTATCTGATGACGACGTTCGTCACTCCATCAATTATGCCATAGACCGTAAAGTTTTAATGCAAGAAACCGGTATGAATGGTATAGAAAGTAATGGCCCTTTTTATCCGCAATCGCCGGGATTTAATAAAAATGTTGAAGCCCCTTCCTATAATCCTCCCAAGGTCCAATCCATCCTTATGAGCCGTGGATGGAAATTAAACCATGAAGGTATTTTTGAGAAAGCAGGACAACCGTTAATTTTGACCATTTTAGTCAGTAATAAACAGCAAAATTACCGTCAAATAGCGTTTGTTTTGCGCCAGCAACTCTCCGAGGTCGGTATAGGCTTAAAATTTGTATTTTATGATGATGAAAACCAGCTGACCAAAGATTATCTGGCTCGAGTGAAACCTCAAATGTGGCTGCGGATGTTTTCGGGTATCAGCCCTGATCCCTCGGATATTGTAAATACATGGTATTCTTCTTCCAGCCAGTTCGGTCGTTTATGGGGGTATCATCATCCTGCCATGGATCGGTTGTTTGAATTGGGCCGCACCTTACCTGATGGCCCACATCGCGATGAAATCTATCAACACTTGCATGCTTTAATTTATGAAAATCAGCCTGCGTGCTTTTTATTTTTTTCTCTTACATACCATGCCCTATCCGCTAGGGTAGCTAATACGGACGACTTTTTTACTATGCATATGCCTGGTTACCAGTTAAAAGACTGGTTTATCAAGCAAGAAAGGAGGGAACACCATGGAAATTATTAATCACGGGACAGATGACCTGAGTCAAATGGCAGCATTAAGCTGCTGCTATCCGCCGGGAACGCAGCTTATTGAGCAGCCAGCTGATGGCTAAAAAATGCAAATAGCATGACGAGTTCACGCCGGGGGAACAGCTCCGGCGTGTTTTTTAACAGCCATCCCCATGAGGTGTTCATGCAATTTTCTTTCCACACCATCATTATTCCTCATTACCCCAATCCCAACGAGTATTTGTTATATAACACCCGTTCCCAAGCCATGATTAAAATCAATCAGGAGCTTAAAGATCTCATTGATCATTTTAGCCAACCGGATTATTTTCATCTGCGTTTCCAATATGCGCAAGAGGTCATCCAATTGCATAAATCAGGCATTCTCACCTTCAGTGATGAAGAAGATTTGACCAGGCTCAAAGCCCACATGGAGCAAATCAAATACAGTGTGAATACCAAGTCCCTTTTTGTGACTATTTTGACCACCTATGCGTGTAATTTTAAATGCGTGTATTGCTTTGAAGAAAGCTCGCGGGTCAATGAGAAAATGACCATGGAAACTGCCGGACAAACCATGGATTGGATTAAATCCAAAATTATTAAACTTGGTTATCGCAGCCTTTATTTGAATTTTTATGGAGGCGAACCTTTACTGAATAAGCCCATCCTGGAACATATCGCCGCTTCCATGAAAACCTGGTGCGAAAGCCGGGGGATGGAATTTAAATTCATGATGCAAACCAATGGTTATTTGATGACCCCTGAATTAGTCGATCGCTATACAGCATTGGGTCTAAAACAGGCCCGTATTTCCGTGGATGGGGTTGGTGAAGATCACGACAAACACCGTCCTTTGCGCGGCGGGGGAAGTACTTTTGACGTCATTATGAAAAATATCATCGCTTCTTGCGAAAAATTACCCATTGGCCTATCGGTCAGTTTTGATAAAGGTGATATGCGTCATATAGAGAAGCTCTTTGCGTATTGTAAGAAGGAGGGGATTTTGCATAAGCTGGGCCAGTTTATTTTTTCTCCGATCCATGCGACGTTAGGACCGAAAGGAGAAACCGCAAAGATCCAAAACGCCCATTGCGAGTGCAATTATGAAGATGATTCCCTGGTGCAGGCCAACCGTAAGATCAGGGAATTGATGATCAGCCACGGCTTGGACATGAAAAGCGGTATGTCGACCTCTATCTGTCCTGTCACACGGGACAATTCAGGGATGACCGTTGACCAGCAGGGCCGTATTTTTAAATGTAATTCCATGCTCGGGCATCCGGAATTGTCCACCGGACACGTCAAAGACAATGAGTATAATCAACAGCATCAGACCTTCGTGCATTTGGATATTTATAATCAATGCCCGCAGGATTGTACCTATATGCCGATGTGTTCGGGCGGATGCCGTCTGTCGTCGTTCTTAAAAAATCAAAATTTTTCTACTCCTGCCTGCCATAAGCCGTATTTAAACAAAATGGCGCCTGAAATTATCAAGCAAGAATATCAAGATCGTATGGCCAAAAAATTATCAGCGGTCACATGATTTGGATCCGTCTATGGAAGAAGTCCTCTTGGGCTTGGAGCGGCCTTTTTATGGCCTCCTGCCTGATCAATGCCCTCGCCTATGTTTGGCCATGGATGGTGAAGGTCTGCTTAGACCGTGTCAGTCATGGGCAAACTTTTCCCATATCCGTCCCCGTGGGTTTAAGTTTACTGGCGCTTGTGGCCATTCGTTTTTTGGGCCAGGGGATGGTCAAGAAAAACACCTACAAGCTCGCCCAGAGCATCAGTGAACATTTACGTCTGGCCATTTATTCCCAGATCCAGAATTTGTCATCGGTCCGTTTAAAGATGATGGAGTCTGCTGTGATTCTTACGCGGATTTCCAGCGATACGGATACGGTCAGGCGCTTTTTATCTAATGAAGTTTTAGAGGGGGCAGTTGCGTTGGTCAACATTGCATTGTTGACCGGGATTTTATTATTTTTAAATCCATGGCTGGCATTAGCGGTGGTTGTCATTATTCCTTGTCTGATTTGGCTTTGCGCCAGGATATGTCCCAGCCTCAAGCAAGGCTACTCCACGATGCAGGATATGAATGGACAGATGATGCAGCATACCAGCGAGCTGTTACAGTCGACGCATTTAGTGCGGGCCATGGGCCTGCAGCAACAATTGTGCCGGCGTTTTAATTTTTTACAAAAAGAACTGAGCAGGTTAGGCCGTATTAATCACGGCTTTGGAGTGCATTTGACCACAGGGATAGAAGCGATCAATGGTTTTGTCATAACACTTATTTTAGTCATGGGAGGATGGGCGGTAGGGCATGGGACGATGAGTGCCGGCACATTGGTTGCTTTTTATATGTATTGGCTAATGCTGTTAAGCCCTGTGATGCGTCTGGGGTCTTTACATAACAGTTTTCAAGAAACCACCAGCGCCCTGCAGAAGATTGAAGAATTCGTCTCATTGAAAGATCATGCTCCGGTCAATGGCCCAGGGGCAGTATCACGCCCACTGCAGGGGGATATTCATTTTGAAGGCGTGCATTTTGGTTATGGGACCGGCACACCACTCCTGCGGGGTGTTGATTTGCACGTGTCCGCGGGAAAAACCGTGGCTATCGTTGGAGAAAGCGGTGCGGGCAAAAGCACCTTATTGCAATTATTGCTGCGTTTTTATGATCCGCATGGGGGTCGTATTTGGATAGACCGTTATGACTTAAAAAATTGGAATTTGGATACCTATCACCAGCAAATTGGGGTGGTTTTGCAGGACGATTATATTTTCAGTGGCAGTGTCAAAGACAATATCCTTCTTGGCAATAGCCATGCTGCCAATTCAGACATTTATTGGGCAGGGCAGATGGCCTGCGCCCATGATTTCATTGTCCAAATGCCCAACGGTTACGATACCCAGGTCGGGGACAGGGGCTTAAAGTTGTCGGTTGGTCAGCGTCAGCGTTTGGCCTTGGCCCGGGCCTTGGTACGCCGCCCGCGGCTTTTATTGTTGGATGAGGCCACGTGTGCTTTAGATGCTCTGACGGAAAATCAGGTCCAGAAAAATATCCGCAGCGCTTGTCCTGAGGCCACGATTGTGATCATTGCCCACCGCTTCTCCAGTATTATGGGAGCGGATGGTATTTTGGTACTTGATGAAGGACATATTATCCAACAGGGTAGTCACGATTACCTTTTGAGTAAAGAAGGGCTTTATAGTAAGCTATATAATGAACAATTCAAATAACCCTTTTTTGGTGTCTAAAAAATAGTTTATGCGCCTCTATCCGTGGGTCCCCCGACGATTATGGCAACAGATTTTTTTTATCATTTTGTGCTTGGTGATTGTTCCTTTGGTTATTTTAGGGTCCTTGCTGATCAATACCAGCCAAAAAGCTATTGAAGAAACCGTCAGCCGTGATTTAAAGCAAATTGTCTTGCATGCGACCGGTGAAGTGCTCAAAGAATACGAAGGAGCTTACCGTGCGTTGGATGCCACAGCTTCCATTTTGGGGGTTTTGCACGCGGACGCCTGGCGGCAGGAAACAGCCGTCGTGCAACTGGCATTGAAAGATCCTGCCTTGCGGCATATTTGTTCGGTGGATCTGCAAGGGCATCCGTTGGCTTGTTCTGATTTGGGAGGGCCGGTTGCTCCGCAGATGACAATTGATTGGAATTGTGCGGCTGATCAAGAGCGCTGCGTTTCACAAGTGCGTATTGCGCCGGACCATGTGCCGGTGATCGATATGACCGTGCCTGTTCGCCGTTACGGTCAAATAGAAGGCGTGTTAACGGCGCAATACAGTTTGCGCGGTATTTGGGACGTGGTGGATCAAATTCAATTTGGGCCCCAGAGCCGGGCCATTTTGATCGATCAATATGGACGCTTCCTGGCGCATCCGGATAAGAAGGAAGTCCTTAAAAATGACATGTTCCATGACCCGCAGGTGATTGATGATTTGCAACAGGGCAAGAATGAGACCCGTGTTGTGCTCGATCCGCAAGGTCAAAAATGGATCATTGCCTATTCTCCCATTGCGTCTTTGCACTGGGGTTTAATTGTGGCCCAACCGTACACAAAAGCATTTTCAGTGGTGGGTCTGATGCATTATCATTCCTGGATTTTGATTATTTTTAGCATCTGTGCGGCGGCCCTCATCGCATTTGTCATCGCTCAGTGGATGAGTCAACCGATGAATGAAATGATCAGCGCCACCCGGCGCCTGGCACAGGGCGATTTGTCGGTATCTTTGCCGATTCACCGCCGGGATGAAATCGGCCGCCTGAAATTTGCGTTTAATCACATGATAGCCAAATTAAAAAAAGCCCGTGAGGTGGAGCGCTTGTCCATTGTTGGAAAGTCCGCGGCCAGCATCGCCCACGAGTTAAAGAATTCGTTAGTATTGGTGAAGTCCTTTGTGCAGTTAATCCCGCAGAGATATAAAGACAAGGCCTTTGTGCTGGAGGCCAGCGAGACGATTACCAGGGAACTTGATGGATGGAATACCATGCTGCGCAATATCATGGATTTTGCCCGTGAGCAGATGAAGCTTAATCTGGCACCTGTGAATATCAATGCCCTGGTCGAAGAGATAACGCTTTTAACCAAATTAAGGGCTGAAGAGCATCACGTGGCCTTTCATGTACAAACCACAGAGGTTTTGCCTTTGATTCAAGCGGATGAGGCCAGATTAAAACAGGTGCTTGTCAATCTGATCGCCAATGCTTTCGAAGCCACTCCCAGAGGAGGAGAAATTTTTGTCCGCACTTTTACGGAAGGCCAGGTGGCAGGATTTGAAGTCACTAACACCGGGACAAGTATCATCCCGGAAGATTTGGCGAAGATTTTTGATCCGTTTTTTACAACCAAAGATACAGGACTGGGGCTGGGGTTAGCCATTTCCCGGGATATCGTTCACAGGCACGGCGGCCGATTAGAAGCGTGGAGCGAAAAAGAAAAGCCAACGGTATTTCGCGTATTGTTACCCGTTTATGTGATTGAAAATTCAAAAAGAGGTGTCCATGATCTCCGAGAAGATCGTCGTAGTGGATGATGATCCCCGCGTTCACCAGAGTCTCAAAGAGATTTTGTTTGAATATCAATTGATTTCATTTATGGACGCGCAAAAGGGCCTGGATTATTTGTTAAGCCCTAATGGAATTAAACTGGCGTTGGTCGACCTGCGCATGAAAGAGCTTAATGGGGTTGAAGTGCTGCAACGGCTTCGACGGGCTGGAAAAAAGACGGCGGTGATGATCATTACAGCCTATGGCAACCAGGACATTGTGGTGGAGGCTTTACGTTTGCGGGCGGATGATTATGTTGAAAAGCCTTTTGAAATCCATGAACTTCGTGAGCGTGTCAAAACCATTCTTAAGGAAGAATCCCGTTATGATCACCTTTCCCGGGACCCTCAAACACAAATAGAACGCATCCGCCAATTTATCCAACGTAATTACACCAATGCTTCTTTGAAACATGTGGCCCAAGAAATGTGCCTTTCGTCCCAGTACGTAGGGCGTCTTTTTATAAAATATGAAAAATATGGCTTTAGAGGATACAAATTAAAAATCCGGATGGAGAAGGCCATGCATTTATTGTCCCGCTCATCGCTGGATGTCAGTGAAATTGCATATCAGCTTGGTTATGAAAACCCTGAATCATTTATGCGGGCTTTCAAGCGATATGTCAAAAGCACTCCCAGTGATTACCGTAACCGACACTCACACCACAGGAGGAAATCATGAATACCAAAATTATGATCATTGATGCGCACCCTGTATATGCCCCTAAAGTGGCCGGTTTTTTGGAATCATTGACATTTAAGAATATTGTCATCATTGCGCGTGGAGCCAAGGCGATGGAAGCGGTTTTGGAATATAAACCAGATATGATCATACTTTCAGCCACTTTACCGGATATGGACGGCCTGATGCTGGCTAAACACATTAAATCCCAAATGCCTGCCATAGCTATGATTGTTCAAACAGGACTATTGACGAGCCAAGATACGATAGATGCGTTTAAAACAGCAGGTGTCGACTATGTTTGTCCTCGCCGTGAGAAGGATTGGTCGGCGTTTCAAGAAGCACTCACGGACATTGTCTCCTCCAAGGCCAGGTAAGAAGAGTCAGTTCACAGCCTCCTTAGGTCATTCATAATCCCATTAACATACGTTAAATTATAGAAAGGTCCTGAAAATGGGGATTTCTATGCATCGAAGCCAAATGCCACGAGAAAATTTTGATAACAAAAAAAGTTGTGTCTATATTTATTCTCGTGAGTTTTTTGTTCACGGGACAGATTGGGTCAATATGTCAAGCGCGCGCCGATGCTTCGACTGCGTTTGCTTCAGATAATTTTCATTTGCCTCCACCCGGGGCGCTGGTCCGGTTAAGCCCTGAATTTAATCCACCCATCCTCAAAGGCCTCAAAGTCCATCCTGATAATCCTTTCCGTCTTGATTTCATTCTGGATAAGGGGGATCGCCAACAAGAACAACTCGAACAAGAATCCACCAAACTCATCAAATACTTTCTTGCCGGTATCACCATCCCTAAAAAAGATTTATGGGTCAATCTAAGTCCTTATGAAAAAAACCGTATTATTCCTGAGTTATTTGGCCAAACCCAGATGGGTCGTGACCTGCTGGCTGAAGATTACATGCTCAAGCAAATTACAGCTAGTTTGATTTACCCTGAAGATGAGATAGGTAAGAGATTTTGGAAACGTGTCTATGAAGAGGCCGTGAAGAAATTTGGAACGACTAATATTCCCCTAAACACATTTAATAAAGTTTGGATTGTTCCTGAGAAGGCGGTCGTCTACGAAAATGCTAAAGCGGGTACGGCGTATGTGGTTGAGAGTAAATTAAAAGTATTGCTTGAGCAGGATTATTTATCAATGCAAAAGCACAACGCCGCGTTGCCGTTGACTTCCCGTAACGACACCGCCTCAGTAGGGGCTAATGTCATGCGTGATATTGTCATCCCTGAATTGACCAAAGAGGTCAATGAAAACCAAAATTTTGCACAACTGCGACAAGTCTATAACTCCCTTATTTTAGCCACCTGGTATAAAAAGAAAATTAAAGATAGTATTTTAGGGAAGGCCTATGCGGATAAAAATAAAGTCGCGGGTATTATGTCATCCCCGAATACTCTAATCGGGGATCCAGAACACATTTATCAACAATACCTCCAGGCTTTCAAAAAGGGTGTTTATAACTATATCAAAGAAGAAAGGCTGCCCCAGCCGATCGTAAGAAGATATTTTTCAGGTGGGGTAAATTTTGATAGTGATTCTGCCATGAAGATCGAAGATCATTTCTATACAACGCGATTGCACGATGAAAATTTAGTGCTGGTGGGTGCTCAATTAGAAATCAGGGGAAGGGACATGGCTATGAAGGTAGATGAAGGAGCATACAAAGCCATATATGACAAAGCGTTGGAAATTCTTAAAGGTGTGCCCGATGGCCAAGAATTGGAGATAGATCAGTTAAGGGCGCGGCTTAATCAGGAGTCTGGGCCTGCAAAAGTGTCCATGCATATGCTGAAGGCCGCTCTTAGCTATTACAAGCCAATAAATGACTATGAAAAGTTAAAAATAAATACTCAAGATAGAAAAGCAGTTAAGATCCGGAGGGAAAAAGAGTTAGAAATTGTAAATGAATTGTCGCAAGGTGATCAATTGACTGTAGGGCAATTGACCAACCGGCTCAATCAGGTGGTTGGGGGCGAGGATGTGCCGGTGATGACGGTTGAAAATGATATTGCTCGTGACAGACGGTTTGATGAGTCGCAAGTGAAGGAAAAGTTGAACATGAAAAAACGGTCAGGTGGAGACCTAAAAGCCGTAAAGGTGCGGCGTGACAAAAAGTTAGAAATTCTCTACGGGAAGGTATTTCTAAAAAAACATTTTATTTTATTAGAAGATTCCAATGCAGTGTCATCAAAAAAACTCAAAGATGTCCTTGAAAATAAGGGTTACAGTGTGGGCATAGCTTATGGTAATACACAAATAAAAAATTATTTAAAATATCATTCAGGGGTAGATCTTCTAGTTTTTGGGAAAGAAATTTCGAAAGCCATTCTGGGAGAGAGAAAGTTTTTAAGCATTTCCAGCTTTTTAAATCAGGATGAAGAAATGGACCTAGATGGTGAGCGAAGATTCTTAAATGCCGTTACAGCCCTGCTTCCTCTAGATTCTACAGATCACTCTTCTGATAAGGCAATGATTATGCAAGGCAATCCAAGTGAAGACATGAAGAGTGCTTTAAAGAAATTGTACAGTGAATATCCACCTCAATATGCTATGAATTTGTGGCAATATATTGAATTTTTACCTAAGAGAATTAAAAATGAATTTCGGGTAGATTTAGAACGGGAGACACTTCAACAAACCAAGGAGGTCTTAAAAGCTTTGCTTGATGAGATCGGCATAAAATTTCCACAGGGGATTGCTGCCAAGGAACGTCTAAAAGATTATTTAAATCTCATCCTTAGAACGGGCCATGTTTATGGCCTATTGAGTGGCGTCATTGACCGGCTCTATCAAATTATTGATGAAATGATGCCCCCGCTTCCGGAAGGTATTACAGTACTCCCTTTTGGTGTAAGTATTACAAAATTTAGTAAAATTGTTGAGTCCGACCCACACATACGTTCTACATTAGAAGAAAATTATCAGATTATTTTAAATTCATATTTTGAAGGCCTTCAGAAGGAGCGCGATTATGGTCATCATCAAGATGCTGCAATGATAAATAGAGATAGTGTAGAGAGTATCATGTATTACCGTGATTTTTCATTGGGACAGGAAGATTGGAATGACGAACATCTTAGAGAACAATATGTAGCTATTGCAGATTGGATATCAAATTCACGTTACGGAAATTTGAAAATGAATGTGCGTCGTTATGAAATTGGAATTTATAATAGACAATATAAGTCTGATAGGAATAAGAATGGCATTCTCTATTCACGCTTATGGACTGTTCGTCACGAGATGTCTAGTGCAGTTCATGCCTACTTGATAGCTCACGCCATGGGCCTCGGGAATGATGATATTTTGAAGATTGTTTTTGCCGCTGCTATTCATGATATTGGTAAGACAAATATTGACTATAGGATATTAAATTATCCAGGAAAGCTTGATGAATCAAAAATGCAAAAGATCCGGCAGCAGCCGCAGAAAAGAATTCTTTTCGCTCACCTGGCTGATTGATGGCCTCATCTAATTTCTCATCGTTTAATACAAACATTTGTTGCCGATGAAATTCCGGATTCTGTTTCATGAGTTTCTTTAATTCTTCAGCTCCCTCCTTTATCTTACTACGGACATCAATATGAACCTTGCCTTGGCTGACATTAAAACTAATGGACACTTCTTTGGAAATCTTCTCCTGGATGAAAGCATTCTCCATTAATTCTTTGATGGCTATAACCAACATGTTTGGATTGACATTGATCAATGGAATTTTATTTTCAGGATATACTATCAAAAACCCGGGCAGTTCCTTTTGCCGTTCAATCGCTTCTACTATATCAACCGGTTTAATCGGAATCTTTCTACCCACCGCCAGTCTTGCAGCCTCTATATATTGCAACTTTCTTCTGACATTTACGCTATCTTCTTTGCTTAAATTGATTAGCGCTCCTGATAGAGCCCCTTGAACTTTGGTCAAAGCGCTCTTGTATTCTTCTATTAAAGCCAGGACCTTTCCTTCGGTTTCGTCACCTCGGTTTATTTGTATAATCTTGTCCAATACATTTCTAAAGACATTGTACACTCCGGTTATTTCTTCAGTCTTTTGATTAATCTGTTCTATCTTCTTTCTTGTCAACTGTCGATTGGTTGTAGATAAGGTTGCCATTTGCAAACCGGCAATAAGGGTCGAAATCCGCTCCACAAAATTAAACGGCTCTACATAACCGGTAACAGCAGCTGTAGAGATTAATTGATCCGGCTGCATGGATTCATCTCCGGCAATCAGATGGCGTCTGATTTCATCTACGGTGTTCTTCGCAAAAGATTCCTCTGTCATACGAACCGATATACTTTTCAAAGCCTCTACGACTTGAGCATCATAGATTCCTGGCGTAGATTCGATAATTTTCAAAGCTTCTTCAATCGTCATTCCGCGCGGACGATAAGGCCTCGCTTCTCTCAAAGCTGAAAAAACATCTGCTACTGCAAGAATTTTTCCTCCCAAAGCAATATCC
>Ga0206958_1211_pt1 | contig 14800 bp, 8 predicted proteins | sample Alteio_BWOrgHeat_33_FD_152968 | JGI IMG/M metagenome (GOLD analysis project Ga0206958, IMG submission 152968) | Enriched cells from forest soil in Barre Woods Harvard Forest LTER site, Petersham, Massachusetts, United States -... | ecosystem: Environmental > Terrestrial > Soil > Temperate forest > O... | reverse complement strand
CCATCACCTGATCCTTGACGGACTTCGGCAATTGCACGATTTCGATCGAGCGGCTCTGGTTGTAACCGCGGCAAGATTCGTCTGCAACCGGCCAATTCCGAGATGGAACCCATCTTCGTCGCGGCACAAGACGTAAAGATTCAGGGTCGCGTGATAGGCGTGCTCCGTAAGTACTGAGTCCAGAGCGGCCTTCGTTGCGCCGCACTCCTGCCGTGAAGTCTTCCTTGATCCTCCGGTCCCTGAAGACCCTGCCTTCAAGGAGATTGCGTCGGTTTCGTTCCTAACGTTCCGTTCCAAAATCATTTGTGACAGAATCCAGGTGGCAGCAGGGCTGTATCTCATGACCGCTGAGCTTCATCTATAAGAGTGCGGCCGCTCCCGTACAGCGGCCAAGCGCAGAGTCCACAAATCCTAGAGCACTAGAAGGCCGCAAACTTGTCCTCTAAACGCGAAGGCATTCTGATTGTTGATCCAAATGACGCCTCACGGCAGTCGCTGGTGGACCTCCTGCGCACCGCTGGCTACGAGGTTGCCGTCTCAAAGTCCCAAGGCGAAGGCTTCGAATTCGTCAAGAATGCCGGAGTGGACCTTCTGATTCTTTCGGCGGACCTCGCGGATATTCAATGTTGCGACGCTCTTGCCGAGATCAAAGGCAACTCGGCCACGGCCGATACTCGCGTTATCCTGATCACGCACGGAGGCGGGGCCGAGCGCGCCCGCGGCCTCGACCTCGGGGCCGACGACATCCTCACCCCGCCCTGGGAGCCCGCCGAGATGCTCGCTCGCGTGCGCGTGCAACTGCGCGACAAACATACCGTTGCAGAACTCCGCGACAAGACCCGCATCGCCGATGAGGGCCGCGAAGTGGCGCAGACCGCCTTCCAGGCTCTCGCGGTAACCGAAAAGATGACGCGGGATGCTTTTACCCTGGGACGCGCCCTGAAAATTGGAGTGTCGGCGCTCTTCGCTGTGGCCATTCTGATTGCAGGAATCTTTCTTCTCTATTCCCGCCGCGCCGACAAAGAAGTGAATCGCGCTTATTCCGTTATCGCGCAGCTGGAACGCAGCGCTCACCGCCAGGAGCAGTTGGTGGCGGATGCCCGCAGCGCACGAGCCGAGCTTCAGAAATCCGATGGCCTCCAACAAAAGCAGCAGCTCCAACAGCAAACGGAAGAGCTGCGCCAGAAAATCGCCAGCGCGCAGGGCGACGAGGTCTCCGCTTTGCGCAAACAGCTTGACGAAACCACCAGCCGCCTCAAGCGCGTGGAAACAGAATCGGAGTCTGCCGAAGACGTCATTCGCGCCTACGCCCCGAGCGTCTGCCTGCTGCACGTCTCCGTTTCTTTTGTTGACCGGAACTCGGGCCAACCCCTGCGCTATGGCGGAATCAATCCCGATGGCGAGCCTTTGAAAGACAGCGACGGAAATCCGGTGTACACCCTGGAGGGCCACGCGCCGGAAGTCCGCGCTGATTTCTTCGGCACTGGCTTTGTCGTGGGCCAGGGGCGCATTCTCACGAATCATCACGTCGCCCAGCCCTGGTGGAAGAATGACGAACTGAGCGCGATTCCGGCGCAGGGGCTCAATCCCGCCATTGCGGAGATGACTGCCTATTTTCCCGAAGCCGCCAGCGGCATACCTGTCAACATTTCGCAGATCTCCGATGAGGCGGACCTCGCACTGGTGACCGGCGATCTTTCCAGCCTCAAGAGGCCCGTCCTGAAAATTGACGGGCGAAAGGAGGCGGCGATCAGCGGTCAATCCCTGCTCTCTCTTGGCTATGCCACCGGGCTTAGCGCCATCCTCGCGCGCGCCGGGGAAGACGCCGTGAACGAGATTGCGAAATCCACGGGTGGCGATCCCAAGAAGGTCCTTCAGGAACTCGTCCACCGCAAGCTGATTCGCCCCTTGGTGACGCAAGGCCACATCGGCGACGTCCTTCCGGACAAGATTGTGTACGACGCCCAGACCACCTCCGGCGGCTCCGGCGGGCCGCTGATCAACCGCGATGGCGAAGTGATCGGTGTTACGTTCGCCGTGGTTCGAGGATTTGGCGGTTCGAACTTTGGCGTGCCGATTCGCTTTGCCCAGCCTCTTCTCAAACCCTGAGCTCCAAATTTGTTTTTTTTCTAACTGGAAGTTGGGGCGAGCTTCTTTTACCTTGTTAGGACAATGAAGCGGCAATTCAATCGCCTCCGCGCGCTCGTCGTTTGCCTGTTAGCGGCGTCGCTCGCATGGCCGGCTCCTTTACGCGCATATGCTGTCCTCGCGCATGAAGCCATTATTGATGTCACTTGGGAAACAGATCTCAAGCCTCTGATTCGCCGGAAATTTCCACAAGCTACGGAAGAGCAGCTCAGCGGGGCCCAGGCGTATGCCTACGGCGGCTCCATCATTCAAGACATGGGCTACTATCCTTATGGCAGCCCTTTTTTCAGCGAGCTGACGCACTATGTGAGAAGTGGAGATTTCGTTCAGGCCCTTCTGCGCGATGCCAAGGATGTGCATGAGTATGGATTCGCCTTGGGCGCGCTGGCTCATTACGCCGCGGACAATGACGGCCACCGCCTCGCCACCAACCGGGCAGTTCCCATTCTGTATCCCCGCCTGCGGAAAAAATATGGAGATACGGTTTCCTACGAACAAGATCCGCTGGCGCACATGAAAACGGAATTCGGCTTTGACGTCCTGGAAGTGGCGCAGGAAACTTATGCGCCGGAGGGCTATCACGACCTTATCGGATTCGAAGTGTCGCAGCCGCTGCTCGATCAAGCGTTTCGAGAGACTTACGGGTTGGAACTGAAAGATGTGCTCGTCAACGAGGACAAAGCGCTCAGCTCGTACCGCCACGACGTTAGCAAGACCATTCCAAAGGCTACCAGGATTGCATGGAGCCTCAAGAAAAGCGATATCAAGGACGACCTGCCCGGCATGACCAAGAGAAAATTTCTCTACAATCTTTCGCGTTCCGACTATGAGCGGGAGTGGGGCAAAGACTATCAGAAGCCGACGTTGGGCGAAAGATTTCTCGCGTTTCTATTCCGGTTGATTCCGAAATTTGGGCCGCTGAAAGTGCTGGAGTTCCGCACGCCTACGCCGGAAACGCAGCGCATGTTCCGCGCGAGCTTTAATGCCACACTGGACCGCTACCGCAAACTGATTGCCGAATGGAACGAGGGGAAACTGGTGCTGCCCAACAATAACTTTGACACCGGCGAAGAGACCGGGCCTGGAAAATACCGCCTGAACGACGATGCGCGCGCCGATCTGCTGGACAGGCTGGCCGCCCTGAACTTTGTTGGAACGCCGCCGGAGCTGCGCGAGGACTTGCTGCGCTTTTATGCGGATCCGGACGCTCCCTATGCCACCAAACGAAACCCGAAGGCTTGGGCGAAAGTCCAAGTGCAACTCGAGCAATTGAAATCGGCAGCCCCCGCTCCGGCCACACCTGCTCCGGCAGTTGTTGGGTCATCCGAAGACCTCCTCCTCCCTTTGTCGCCTTTCCACTGATAGCGTTGCAGGCATGGCATTCTGTTTACTTCTCGATTCCGCAGCGTCATGAATTTTCTTTGTTCATCGCATTGGAAAAACTGCAGACTCGTCACACCTTATGCATGAAACAATGTAGAATTTCGCGCGATGCTTTTGTCGTTCCAGGTATGAAGAAGACCAAGCCAATTCAAAAACTGCTCGCCGCCAATCGCAGTGAAATTGCGATTCGCATTTTTCGCGCCGCGAACGAGCTAGGCCTCCGCACGGTGGCTATCTATTCACAAGAGGACCGCCTCGCCCTGCACCGCTTCAAAGCCGACGAAGCCTACCAAATCGGCGCAGGCAAAGGTCCCGTGGAAGCCTACCTGGACATCGCCGGAATTGTGGCGCTGGCGAAGGAAAAGGGCGTGGATGCCATACACCCCGGGTATGGCTTCCTTTCCGAGAATCCCGCGCTCGCTCGCGCCTGCGAAAAAGCCGGCCTCATATTCATCGGTCCGCCGCCGGAGCTTTTGGAGTTGCTTGGAGACAAAACCGCTGCGCGAAGGCTTGCTGCCTCAGCCGGGGTTCCCGTTTTGCCGGGAACCGAGAATCCTGTTAAGTCCGCAGCGGAAGCACACAAAATCGCCCTGGAAATCGGCTATCCCGTCATCGTGAAAGCCGCGATGGGTGGTGGTGGCCGCGGCATGCGCGTTGTGCATTCCCGCGCTCAGCTCGAAGCGCTGCTCGAAGAAGCTCAGGGGGAAGCGCGTTCCGCGTTCGGCGATGCTTCTGTCTTTTTGGAAAAATATCTGCCTCGCGCGCGGCATCTCGAAGTCCAGATCCTTGCCGATCATCACGGTAACTTGCTGCATCTCTACGAGCGCGACTGTTCCGTGCAGCGCCGCCACCAAAAAGTTGTGGAAGTCGCCCCCGCCGCGAATCTTTCCGCTGGCATTCGTCGCGAGCTTTGTGATGCGGCCGTGCAGCTTGCGCGCAAGGCAAATTACCGCAATGCTGGCACCGTCGAGTTTCTCTACGACGTCGATTCGCTGAAGTGGTATTTCATCGAGGTCAATCCGCGCATCCAGGTCGAGCACACCGTAACGGAAATGGTGACGGGCATTGATCTGGTGCGCTCGCAGATTCTCGTGGCCCAAGGGCACCAGCTGCATCAGCCGCCCATGGACCTGCCAAAACAAGAGAATGTCCCGCTGAACGGCGCGGCTCTGCAATGCCGGGTGACTACCGAAGACCCGGAGAAGAATTTTGCCCCGGACTACGGAAAAATTTCCACGTATCGTTCTCCCGCCGGTTTCGGCATTCGCCTCGATGGCGGCACCGCCTATGCTGGCGCGATGCTCGCCGCGTATTACGATTCGCTCCTCGTCAAAGTCACCGCTTGGGGCGCGAATCTTCCCGAAGCTTGCCAGCGCATGGACCGGGCTCTGCGCGAATTCCGCATTCGCGGCGTCAAGACGAATATCCCGTTTGTCGAAAACGTTGTGAACCACCCTAAGTTTCGCGCGGGTGACGTCACCACTTCTTTCCTCGACGATTCGCCTGAACTTTTTCGCTTTCCGAGCCGTGGCGACCGCGCGACCAAGCTTCTCTCCTACGTCGGCGACGTCATCCTCAATGGCAATCCCGAAGTGAAAGGGAAACCAGCTCCTCAGGAATTCGAAATTCCCGTTGCTCCTGGCGCGCCGGGAATCAAACCTCCGGCCGGCACGCGCCAACTTTTGCAAAAACTTGGCCCTAAGAAGTTTGCCGCCTGGGCGCGCAAAGAAAAGCGCCTGCTGCTCACCGACACGACCTTTCGCGACGCCCATCAATCGTTGATGGCCACCCGCGTCCGCACCTACGATTTGCTGGCCACCGCCAGCGCCGTCGCTCAACGCCTGCCGAATCTCTTCAGCCTCGAAATGTGGGGCGGCGCGACCTTTGACACTTCGCTCCGCTTTTTACACGAAGATCCCTGGCAGCGCTTGCGGGAACTCCGCCAGCGCATTCCGAACATCTGTTTCCAGATGCTTCTCCGCGGCGCCAACGCCGTCGGCTACGCGTCCTACCCCGACAATGTCATCATCGAATTTGTCCGCGAAGCGCACGCCCAGGGGATCGACATTTTTCGCATCTTCGATTCGCTGAATTCCATTGACAACATGCGCGTTTCTATCGACGCGGCGCTCGAAACCGGCGCCATCTGCGAACCAGCCATTTGCTACACCGGCGACATCCTCGACAAAGGCCGGCCGAAGTACTCGCTTAAATATTACGTCGCCCTCGCCAAGCAACTCGAAAAACTCGGCGCGCACTTCCTCGCCATCAAAGACATGGCCGGCCTCTGCAAGCCCTACGCCGCGTTCGAATTAGTAAAAACGCTGCGCGAAGAGATTGCGCTCCCCATTCACTTTCACACGCACGATACCAGCGGCATCAACGCCGCTTCTGTTCTGAAAGCGGCGGACGCCGGAGTCGACGTCGCCGACGGCGCTTTCGCCGCCATGAGCGGCGGCACCAGCCAGCCCAATCTCAATTCCATTGTCGAAGCTCTGCGCCACACCCCGCGTGACACCGCCGTGGACATAGACACACTCAACGAGTGCTCCGATTTTTGGGAGACGGTTCGTACTTATTATTTGCCGTTTGACTCCGGACCGATGGCCGGCTCGGCCCGTCTCTATCAGCACGAGATTCCCGGCGGCCAATACACCAATCTGCGCGAACAAGCCACCGCCATGGGCCTCGGTCACCGCTGGCGTGAAGTGGAGAAAATGTACGCCGAAGTGAATCGGCTTTTCGGCGACATTGTTAAAGTGACGCCATCAAGCAAAGTTGTTGGTGACATGACGCTTTTCTTGATGGCCAAAGAAATGCAGCCCGCCGACGTTCTTAAGCTTGATGAACACCACGATGTTTCGTTTCCAAATTCCGTCGTCGAGATGTTTTCCGGAGTTCTCGGTGTGCCTCCTGGAGGCTGGCCGAAAAAACTTCAGAAAATCATTCTTCGCGGCCAGGCCCCACTCAAAGGCCGTCCCAGCGCAAATCTCGAAGCGGTAAATCTCGACGAGGAGCAAAAATCCCTTGAGAAAAAGTTCGGCCACCCCGCCCGTCGCGACGATTTGTTGAGCCATCTTCTTTATCCAGAAGTGTTTGCGAAGTACGACAAATTCCGCCAAAACTATGCTGACGTCAGCGTCCTGCCCACGCCCGTTTTTTTCTATGGACTAAAGTCCGGCCAAGAAATCACCGTCGAAATCGAATCCGGAAAATCCCTCATTATCAAATTCCTGACCATCAGCGAACCGCATCCCGACGGCACTCGCACGCTTTTCTTCGAATTGAACGGCCAGCCCCGCGAAGTAAACGTGCGTGACCGCGCCCTGCGCGTGGTCGAACGCGCGCATCCGAAGGCCGACCCCGCCGATCCCGGCCAGGTCGCCGCTCCCACCGCGGGCGTAATCAGCGGCATCGCCGTGCAGGCCAATCACGCGGTGGAACGCGGCGCGAAACTTCTCACCCTTGAAGCCATGAAAATGCAGTCCAATATCTACGCGCCCATTTCCGGCCGCATCGTCAAGCTCCTGGTGACACCCGGGCAACACGTCGAGGCGAAAGACCTTCTGGTGACCATCGCGCCGTGAGTTCCGGACAGCTCCGCAAGCACGAACAATTTCGCTCGCGCTTCCTTCGCAACCAGCGCGATCTTATCGTTTACACGCCGCCCGGCTACGCCGAACAGTACTTGCGCCATTTTCCCGTCCTCTATCTTCACGACGGCCAGAATCTTTTCGACGGTGCGACTTCTTTCATCCCCGGGCAGGATTGGCACGTCGGCCAGACCGCGGATCAGTGCATTAACGCGGGCACCGTCGAGCCGCTCGTCATCGTCGGCATGTACAACACCAAAGCGCGTATCCGCGAATACACTCCGACGCAGGTGCCTAAACTCGGCGGAGGCCGCGCCGACCGCTACGCCAAATTTCTGCTGGAAGAAGTAAAACCCTTCATCGATCGCGAATACCGCACGCTATCCGGCTCTTCACGCACCGGCATTGGCGGTTCCTCGCTGGGCGGATTGGTCTCCCTCTATCTGGGCCTCCAGCATTACCGCACTTTTGGGAGAATCGCAGCGCTCTCGCCCTCGGTTTGGTGGAATCAGCAGGTCATCGTCAGGTTTGCCCAGACGGCAACCGTCGAGCCGCGCCCGAGCATCTGGCTGGATATCGGCACGCGCGAGGGCCCGCGCATCGTGCAGGACGTCGAGCGCTTCCGTGACGTGCTCCTCGAAAAAGGCTGGCAGCTCGAGCGCGACCTGCACTACGAGCGCGTGGAAGGCGCGGAGCACAACGAAGCCGCTTGGGCCCAGCGCGTCGGACCGTTTTTGCAATTTCTGTATCCGGTACGCTAGCCCGCTGTATAATCCGCGCTCAAGTTCCGCGTCGCCAGGGGGCGTCGAATGCAGGAAGGCCGGCCTCTCACCATCCTCTGTGTCAGTTCCTACGAAAAGGGCCAGGAATTCATCCGCACCTGCAAAGCCATCGGCTGCCGCGTCCTTCTTCTGACCGTCGAAAAATTCCGCAACGGCGACTGGCCGTTCGAATGCCTCGACGATCTCTTCACCATGCCGGAAGACCTTCCGTTGCAAGGCCTGATCTACTCCGTCAGCTACTTCGCGCGCTCCCGGCAAATCGACCGCATCGTGGCCCTCGACGAATTCGACATGGAAAACGTTTCCGCTCTTCGAGAACATCTCCGCATTCCCGGCATGGGCCTCACGACTGTGCGCTATTTCCGCGACAAATTGGCCATGCGCGCGCGTGCTAAAGAAGCGGGCATCCTCGTGCCCGAATTCGTTCACGTCCTCAACTATGACAATCTTCGCGAATTCATGTCCCGCGTGCCCAACCCCTGGTTACTCAAGCCTCGTTCACAGGCCTCCGGCATCGGCATGAAGAAGATTCATTACCCCGACCAGTTATGGCACTGGCTGGACCAGCTCGGCGATCAGCAATCGTTCTATCTGCTCGAGGAATTTCTTCCCGGCTCGGTCTATCACATTGATAGCGTCGTTTCCGAGCGCGGCGTCGTTTTTGCTGAGGCCCACGCCTATGGCACGCCCCCGCTCGATACTTCTCACCAGGGCGGCGTCTTCACCACGCGCTCGCTTCCTGCCGACGGCGAGGAAAACAAAACGCTTCAAGCCATCAACCGCAATCTGCTCGAAGGCCTCGGTTTCGTTCGCGGCGTCACCCATGCCGAGTTCCTGAAGTCCCACGCCGACGGCAAATTCTATTTCATCGAAGTCGCCGCCCGCGTTGGCGGCGCCTACATCACCGATCTTGTCGAAGCGGCAAGCGGCATCAACCTCTGGCGCGAGTGGGCGCGCCTCGAAGTCGGAGCAGGGAAGCAGCCCTACGAGCTTCCGCCCTTGCGCCGCGAACACGCCGGAGTGATTCTTTCGCTCGCACGCCAGGAGCAGCCCGATACCTCCGCTTACACCGATCCCGAAATCTTCTATCGCATCAAGAAATTTCACCACGCTGGCTTCGTCCTGAAATCTCCCAGCCCCGAACGCATCCAGCACTTGCTCGATTCCTACGCCCAGCGCTTCACCGTCGATTTTCTCGCCACCCAGCCCGTCCCGGATAAACCAAGTTCCTAGCCGCACGGTTCTCGGTTTGACGCTCCAGAGACGCGGCGTATATACTCGCGCCAATACTCGAAGATCCGGACGGAATGGTGCCTGGATCTAGGCCAAATCCATCCATTTGAAAAACCTCAGGAGGAAAAAATGAGAAAAGCCCTGTGGGCCACTCTGTTTGTGGCGATGCTGCTGACGGCGCTCCCCAGCTACGCGCAAAGTCCGAATTATGATGTTGGGCCGGTCTGGCGCGTCGTCTATTTCCATATCAAGCCAGGACAGGGGGATGCGTTCTGGAAGGATATTCGGGAGAATCTGAAGCCCATCTATGCCGACTTGAAAAAGGAAGGCTTGATCAGCGATGTCAAAATGTGGTTGAACGACACCACCGATCACCCGGGCGACTGGGACGTGGCGGTGGGAATCCTGTATCCGAACTATGCGGCGCTCGATGGCGTGGACGCCAAGGGGGCGACCATTGTGGCGAAGCATTACGGTTCGCGCGACGCGGCGCTTGAGGCGGGAAAGAAGCGCAATGACCTGCGCGAAGTGGTAGCCAGCAAGCTGGCCCGCGAGGTAATTCCGAAGTAATCGCGGAAACGGAAGTGGAATGAAACCGGAGTGGCCCCGAATGTCTTGGCAAAACGTTCGGGGCTTCTCGTTTTTGGAGTGCGGAAGCTCCTGCGGATCGTTGATGGACGCGTAGCCGCCGCACGGCCGATTTTCTCGCCACCCACCCGGTCCAGACAAAACTAAGCTCTTAGGTACATACCCCGCCACCACCGTGATTGGTCATTGTTTGATTACCGTCGCGTTAACCAGGCGCTAGGCAGCCAGGGTCTGGTCCGGGCCGGACAGCAAGATAAGTTGGTCAAGCCGGCCTACCCGATTCTGACCGGAGAACACGGCATATGCAGCATCGGACACGTTGAAATCTTTGGAGCTATACCTTCGGAGGCTTGTTATCTTGTTGATTTAGATAGAGCAAGCTGAAATAGCCTACTTGGCTACTTAAGTGCCACAAATAATGCAGGAGACTGCAGGGTACAGGGCTGTTTCATCGAGAGCCCAAGCTCTTTAGGTAAGGTAAATGAATGAGGCACGCTGATAGGTCAGAATTGACGGATCAGTAGAACATCTTGTACGGATGGAGCTACCCATGATAGTAACGGCGCGATCATCCATCACGCTGTTTTCCGCAATCCTAATCTGTTTTCCGATTCCGCCAGCTTTAGGTGATACCCCTGGACGTCTATCGACAGAAATACTGCAATCAATTTCCGATGTAGATAGCGAACCCGGCCAGAGGGTTGTTCCAGGCGAGCACGATAGGAGAGTGAATGAATTCCTCAGCAACTACGTACGTCTCTTGCCGGAGGAGCGAGTTCAACTTTGGGTAAAATCGGAAACCTCTAGAAATGTAAAAGGGCTATTCCCAAGCACAAAAAGAGCTATGACGGATGCGTTGATCGTGGTTGGCACGGATGCGGTGCCAGCTCTCTCCCAAGTTGTGCGCTCAGGCGAGTTGCAAGCCAGGATAGACGCCGTTCGCATTCTTTGCAATATGGACAGATTCGTGCGCTCGGGGGAGAGGCCGCTTCACGATAAAGGAGCTTCCATCAGTGTCAAACCATTAGGGATACTGGGCGACGTAAATCCTTTCCTTCCTGTCGACGGGCGCCGAGTCGGAAAAGAGGGATATGAAGCCGTCAAGTGGGCCGCAGAGCAGACGGGAAGCAAAGACTTGCACTTCTACGCGCGACTGCTTTCTGGGCTCTTAAAGGATGATCTAAAACAGCTGACCTCTGAGCAACAGTTTGAAACTTGGCGTTCTACGATTATCAAGAGTAAAGGAATCGAATCGGAGAATGATGGGAGTTATGCTGTTTATTCGATTCTGGGGAAGATAATTATTGAGAAGATGCCTGATTCGCTTCCCACGTTGGTTAAGATTCTTGAAGCTGATGGGAATGGGTACGTCCGCAAAGAAACGATTAATCTTCTCGCTCAAGCTGACTTGTGCCGTTTAAGGCTTAGGGGAACCGAGGTTGGTCGGCACGCGATTGAGGAAATCCGAAAAGCCTTGGTTCGGGGAAATCTGAAACCAGTCCCTAAAAACGAGAGGTTTCGCGATGATTATTGGAATAGTTTGTCAGCTCAATTCTTTCAGGACCAATTCCGAATTGACATGACATCTACGTGGGCGCTGTACGCTCGGGCATTCGAGGAATTCTATGGAGTGAAGGCTACTGTCACGAAGGGGGAGGAACCGTACGATCTAATTGAAGCGCGACCAGAAATCCGAGAATTTGTTACCTTTCTGACGAATTTGGATCCGAATTTCCCAAGCTGGGAATACACCTATTGTGGAAGTCCATCCGACGAAGCCTTCCATCCGTTGTTCAAGGCAAAGATGAACCGTTACCACGAACAATGGGTTCGGTTCCAAGCTGGTAGGGGCGGCTCAGAGCCGATCCGTTAGCGACAACTTCTGGTTGGTCGCATTACCGCAAACTAACCGATTACCCGCTCCACACTCCACTTTACATTTCCCCAGCATTCCTTCACACTTTCCGTGGATTGAGCCTACCCAGGCCCGGCACGTCCTGTCCCAAAGTCTAGTAACTGTCTGGAACAGCGCTTTCATACATTGTTTGCTGCGCGCGTTTCCGGGGAATAAAGTTTGCTTACCCCGGCCGGAATTCCGCGTGGGGTGGTGCTGTCCCTTTGGGAGGACCGATGTGGGGCAATAAGAAACCGGATGCGCCGCTACCCGGCCACCCGGATCCAAGAAATTCACAATTGAATCAGCCGCCGAAGTCCGCTCCGGCAGCTTGGGAGGATAAACCCGCAATGAGTACAGATGCCATGCGTCCATTAGGGGCTACCGCTGACCGCGCCACCGCGCGCCTCGGCGCCAGCCTGCACGTGAAAGGCGAGATCTCCGGCAACGAAGATCTGCTGATCGATGGTTCAGTCGAAGGACTGATCCAGCTTGATGAGCGGAAGTTGACCATCGGTGCCACTGCAAAAGTTACTGCCGACATTATCGCTCGCGAGGTGGTGGTGTACGGCAACGTGAAGGGCAACCTTCGCGCCAAGGATCGGATCGAGATCAAGAAGGATGGTTCGGTCAACGGTGACCTGACCACCGCGCGCATCATGATCGAAGACGGCGCCTACTTCAAAGGCTCCATCGAAATCGACAAGAGCGCGGAGAAGGAGCCTAGCGGAAACGCCTTCGCCCGGAGTTCTCAGGCGTCCGCTGGCGCAGCGGCCACCAAGACGATTTAACGTTCCTCATCTCTCGGAGAATCGCAAGAGCGTCCCGGTTTCGGCCGGGACGCTCTTGTTTTTATTGGACCCGCCACCTTGTTCAAATATTTCTTAACTTGACAACTAATAAAGTTGGACTAATATTGCTGCGGGCTTTCCTCAATAAGAGCGCAACGACCGGCCCGAATGTTTCCAGTCCGGATTGTCTGCCGTATGCGCGGAATCTTCGTGGAGTCATCGTATGGGACGGCCCCAGCGTCGCGTCCCAATTGCAGTTCTTGCCTTTGTCGCATTCACCTGTGCGAGCTGCGGGGGCGGTTCGTCCTTCGTCGCTCCACCACCGCCCCCGCCCGTTCCCGATTTCTCCCTGGTGCTGTCCACGAATTCGATTTCCATTCAACAGGGCGCCACAAACAATTCTCTAAACGTCTCCGTCACTCCGCTGAACGGCTTCACTGGCAGCGTACAGGTTTCGCTCAGCGGGCTTCCGGCTGGCGTCGTCTCCAATCCCGCGAGCCCTTTCACGCTGGCAACCGGTGCAAACACCCAAGTCATCTTCGGCGCCGCCGCGAACGCCACCACGGGAACGTTCACAGTTTCCGCCCAGGGAACAAGTGGCGCTCTTTCTCACAGCCAGAATCTGAACCTCGCCGTCCAGAGTGCGGTGAGCTCAGCCCTCCCACGCACCACCTACGCGCGCACGGATGCAACCTCCTCCGCCGACAATCCATTTGGCGAACCGCATCATCGCCATGTCGCTTACGATCCCGCCAACAAGCATGTCTTCGTTGCGAATCGCGCCATGAACCGCGTGGATGTTTTTTCTTCCGTCGACCAAAGCCGAGTCTCGCAAATTTCTATTCCCGGAGCCAGCAGCGCCGACCTCTCTGCCGACGGCACCACCGTTTGGGTCGGCACATCCTTGCAACAAGTCGTCGCTATTGACGTCACGTCGCTACACATCAAAGCCCGCTATCTCTTGCCCGGTCTTACCCCGCTACCCGGCACGATCTTCAATCGTCCTGAGGAAGTTCTTTCTCTTTCCAATGGGAAATGCATGGTCCGATTGCGCCAGCCTGTCTCCTCGGAAGCGCTCCTGGCCCTCTGGGATCCCAATTCGAACGCATTGACCGATCTCACTTCCACCGCGCCCGCGCTGTTTCAGCAAGGGGTCGGCGTTCTCGCGCGTTCCGGCGATCATTCGAGAGTTCTAGCCGCAGCCAACGATTCCAGCGGCGAAATCGCCATGTACGGCGCGGCCGGAAATATTGTCGCGGGCCCGCTGACGCTCGGCGCGGGCGCAATCCCCAACCTCGCAGCAAATCCGGACGCCACGCGTTTTGCCGTGGTCTTCGCAGCAAGCGGAAACACGCAAGTTTTCTTGCTGGATGCCTCGCTCAATCGCCTCGGCGCGTATACTCCTGCAACCATTCACGGTGTCGCATTCTCTCGCGACGGTAACTCTCTTTACGTCAGCGAGTCTTCCACAAGCGCATCCTTCATCACCGTTCTGAATGGCCATGCCGCGCAGCTCGTCGGCCGCGTCCCCGACGCGGTGATTCAAGGCGTCTCCTCGCAGATCGAAGACGCCGACGAAACGCAACTCCTCTTCGGCCTTTCGAATCGCGGCATCAGCTTTGTGGACGCCGCAACACCCGGCACGCTTTCTTCCTCGGTACCAAGCCTTGCTCCCGCGCCAAGTCTCCAGCCCTCGGAAGGCCCCAACATCGGCGGAACCTCGGTTGTCCTCACCGGTCAGAATTTCACCTCTCCCGCCCAACTGAAATTCGGTACGCAGGCCGTTTCGAACGTCACCATTTCAGGTCCCACTCAGATCAGCGCAACCTCTCCTCCCAGCGCCACAAGCGGCGCCGTCAACCTGACCGCATTTTTCCTAGGCGGCTGGCTTGGACTCGCCCCGGATGCCTTCAGCTACGGCCCGCAAATTCTACAAATCCTCCCGAATGCCGGAGCGCCCGCCGGCGGCGATACGGTCCAAATCTACGGCTACGGTTTCGGCACTGATGCCACAAAAATATCCGTCACCATCGGCGGGGCCACCGCGACCGTACAAAGTGTGGTGAACGTCAAAAGCATCACCACCTCGCTTGGTCTGGACACCACCTATCCCTTTTCCATCGAGCGCATCACTCTGCAAACGCCACCTGGCACCCCAGGCGCAGTGGACGTTTCCATTTCCGCACCGGCGGGCTCCATCAGCTCCCCGAAATCATTTCAATACCTGCAAAGCGTGCAATCCTATTCGAAACCCGCTCTCTACAAATTTCTACTCTACGATCAGACCCGTCAGCGCATCTATCTCAGTAACATCGATCACGTGGACCTGTTCGACCTGCAAGAGAAACTTTTCCTCGCTCCCGTCCAGCCTCCCGGCGGCCCTCCTCC